>JAAUYG010024930.1_pt1 | contig 22245 bp, 11 predicted proteins | sample 7278091 | NCBI WGS metagenome assembly JAAUYG01 (sample SAMN14350201, study PRJNA611818) | marine sediment metagenome | isolation source: surface marine sediment (0.6m) | place: French Polynesia: Moorea | collected 2018-08 | reverse complement strand
TTGTTAAACACTTTACGTCATAGTGCAACAATAAAAGGTCTCAAAAATATTAACACTCTGAAGTTAAGGAACAAAACTTTCAGGTGTAACAAAAATATGTGGAGACTGATAAGCTGCCTTGACGGAGGTCTGCGCTCTCGGAGTGCCCTCTAGTTTACTTATGTTTTTTCTTTGTTTTGTTTTGTTCTGTTTTGTTTGCAGCTGTGCGATAACCCTTAAGGTGGCCGAAGTTCTTGCTTTCTGGTTCTGCCACGGTCCTTTAGCTGTGTATGTATCGATTTTCTTCTTTTTTTTCGGAGCATTTCAGGTCAATGTAGGACGACAACTTTTAATTTACGTTCGGATCCTTAACCCGCTCTGCACTTGGGACAGCTAACATAAAGCCAAACCAACACCGTGGTTTTACAATCCTTTGATCTCCAAGTTTGACATGGACGTCACGTTTGAAATGGCCTATTAAAGTGTCAGCGAATGTACGACCAACATGCAATGCCAGAAAGTTGCGCATGGCTGTTGTTCTGGGATCCGAAACTGTCAAAGAAAAAATCTTTCAACGTTGGCTGAGCATGCAAATTATCGCCGGACATTTACACGGCTAATATTGATTTTCTGCACGCGCGTTGTAAAGGCGAGAATTGTTTAGTCTACGCGGGGCGTCTGTTTTTTGTGCGTCTGAAGTTCATTTCAGAAATAAAATTACTGTATATAGGCGGGCTACCATTAAGTACAAATAATATACCCTCAATAAGAGTGATACACGGGTCGCAATGCGGCCAAATGTACGTTATATTATACCGAGTAATCATTTTGTTTCGTTATAAAATACAGGTAAATCTGTCAATATGGCAGATAAACGGACAAGGAATGAACTGTCACTTGGCAAAAAGTTGGCGCTGATTCAAGCCGGTACGAGTCATAGTCAACGGCAACTGGCAGAAATTTTTTCACATTACACGTACTTATGTAAATGTATTGATAAGTTTAATTTTACTTTTCATAATAAATAGCTTGTATATATTGGGACTGTTTTCCCTTGTAGTTCTTTGTCCTAAACTACATGTATGGTACATATATTTAGAATATGCACTTAGAAAGGATATACTCCGAATTGTAACCAAAGTCCCAATGACTGATGTGACTCAGAATTGAGACCAGCCCAGAATTAAGACCACTTTGGCCCTGACGGCAGGTGGTCTTAATTCCGGGGTTCCACTGCATCTGCTTTCAGCTCCATTGTAATAAACTTTCCTCTTCCCACCTCAGTCGCAAAAACAACATCGAAACACATTCCCTCTCTTAATTTGAGATCAATAACCATCGATTGAATGTTACATTGTCCAACCTCGTCCGTTTTGCAACATCTGGTCGCCGTCACGGGTCACTGAAGACCGATAAGGAAACAGAGTAGCAGTGATATTGACATCAACTTTCCCACGTTAAGCGTGCACATCAATGTTTCAAAAGTTCACCCCACCCACTGCTCTACCAGCCCCGTTTTTATGAGTTTATCGAATCTGACAATGAATTGACAAAATGTAATTCCGCCAGTAGGCCAAATGATACCAATTTGGGGGTTGTACTAAAATAAAAGTTAATGGTTTAAAGCTACTGGCAGTATATAGTTGTCCTATTGCTGCGCCCTTGAGATATTTGCTTTTTTAAAACTTTCATCTCGCGTTGTGTATGTACGCAGACGTCGTTGCGAATTATGGTAATTTCAGTTGCTGGATGTGAAAGAAATTAAAACGTACTCCATACAATAAAATCTAAAACTTCTCTAAAGCGTTTCACATTCAAGGTAGATAATTTTGTGCGGCTTGAGACCCCAGGCATTCAAACACATGAAAAGGAAGTAATTATATTCCGCGGCCATGTTCTAGTTGCAAGAGCTGCCAAAGTACCTTTGAGGCAAAAAAATCGTGCATAGCCACTGCTTCAACCGGAACTGGCCGGTACGATATGCAAGGTTCTAATTTCGCTCAATTGTTTACAACCGTGAGGTCATCGAGGCCAGGCTGCGCGCAGCATCACTTCCGTCGTCTGCGCACCCAAGCGTGTCTAGTCGCCGAGGTCAAAATCGAACCGGTTGATGGCCATGCAAATCGAAAACCAGAAAGAAACGGCTTGCCGTCGGCAGGTACAAGGTAGGCAACCGAGCGTTCCGCCACAGAGTACCACGATCTTGTTCCTTTCTCTGCAGCCTGGAGGGAGTTTGTTGACAGTTGGCGTCGCGCATGAGTGATTACGATCTGACCAGACGATATAGCAGACGATACGTACGTCATTGTTTGGAGGGGGGAGGAGTGGTGTCGAGAGTGGGAGTCAAGACACAATTCAGCTGTCCCCGGAAGGAACGCACCTTGTGTGTCTTACAGGGACTCTATATGGCCAGTTCGTGCTCTGTTATCACCCTAAAATAGCATGAACCCGCAGAAGGTCTTCATGCTTGGCGAGGCACCAGTGTAAAGTTGTGGTGGTGGCTTTATGCGTTCGAGCAATAAAAACATCTTGGCCTTTGTGGTTATGACCGAGTTACATACACATGGGTCACAGGAGTGTATATGATTCTAGTAAAGGCTTCGTGATTTCCCCCCAAGAGGTTTCGTGCCATTACAATGGCATTCCAGAGATTCGCCATCGTGGATTCTGCTCGTACAATAATGACGAATCGCAACACTGACGCCAATGATTCGAAATTGTGAGACTTACATGTATGTTGGATTTTGTTAACGCATGCACCATTGTCAAGCGTTCTAAGGAAACAGCAACAAGCAGGACATCTGCTCATCTGCCTTACGGAAAACCCCCTCGGCAATGATTTTGGATTTGACGATCTAAAAATTCCAGGATGGCTACACTGCGTCTCTTCGGACTTGGATCTAGTGCTGTTACATCTGTGATATTCACACTTACATTGCATCTGAGATTGGGTGAGTTTACAAAAAAAGTCTTTCAAAGGCAACCTGGCCCGGAATTCCCAAAACAATATGTCTAAGTTTGGTCTTAAATCACCTATCTGAGCAATGTGATTGGCTAAGAATTTGACTTAAGTCAAAACTTAGACTTAAGTATTTCTGAGAACTCCGCTTCTGGATTGACATTATATGCTGCCATAGGTACATTTACTTTGCTTTGTTTAAGTTGATTTTTTTTCTCCAGTTTGTAAAGTTCGAGTACAGCTCAGTTCGAACTGAACCGTAACGAGTTAGGCATTTTGCCGCTGCCCTCAGCTATGGCAAAGCGATTCTAAATTGCATGCATTGTATAGGTATGCGACTGGCTCCCCCAAACAATCGTCGAATTTGTCAAGAGTGATATAAGCGACCCTGGGTTAGGAAAAGTCGCCGATTTCGTCAGCAATACTTTGAATTAACCCGTCTTTTGTACTATGCAGGTATATTTGCAAGAATGTAACAATGGATTGAACTATTTGCACACTACTGATGGAAATAGTGATTACATTTGAAATGAGTCTATAAGAGGCCTCTCTTGTTTTCCTGCTCCTCTGCCTCCTCCTGCTCAACCTGTTACCATCCTGCTCCAGTCCTCCACCTCTACTCTTCCTTTTCTTCTTCGTCGTCATCATCAGTCGGACACCCCCTGCTCTTCTTCTTCTTCTTCTTCGTTGTCGTCGTCGTTGTCATCATCATCATCATCATCATCATCATCATCATCATCATCATCATCATCATCAGCAGCAGCAGCAGCATTGTCGTTGTCGTCACTATTACCAGGCGTAAAAAGGCCTTAAAGATAAAGATAAAAAATCTTTCCGGAAGCGAACCCCTATCAGCTAAAATGAAATACGAAATCCCTCTACTACAAGTCTTTCCAGCTACCGTGTAAAACTTACACAAAGTCATGCACAAGAAAAAACAGTTATCCTTATAAAACAGAAACGGTTCACCAATGGCTGTTGTGGACCATTTCCTCGACGTTGTCACCTTTGTTTCAATGTTTTGGGGCCAGTTTCGAAATGGGTAGGTTTTTCAAGGCCCCACCCCCACCGCCCGAGATACAAAACAGCTAATTAATGTACGATGTTGTGAATGGAACGTCTGATGTTGTTTGGAGACTGATGATGTTAAACGTTTATGCAGATCAAAACTGCAAGCTGGGGTGCTGACTGCAGGCATATTCGCCGGCGTATCCTGTGAACTATTTTAAAACGGCCTGCGGCCAAGTTACGGTTGCGGCAATTTGGTGTGGAACGGGCGACCATTCAGTTACCGTTGGTGATGTACATGTACATTGTACAGTTTTCTGCTTCAGTTCGAAAAGAGATGTGACATTCCTGGACAGTTGCACTCCATTAAATTCGACCCATTTTTACTGCAAAAAGGAAAAGCTGTTACAGTTTGAAACATTTAAACCACACGAAAGCAAAACTAATGTAGTATTTAGTAAGCTAGTAGGGATAGCAAATAAATGTTTTGTACGTGAGTGAAGTGAGGGATTGGGTGAGATGGGGTGGGCGTTGTTGGGGTAGCTGTGGGGGATGTACAGACAGCCTATCATGCAATCAGGAGCTTTACTGCGGTTACATTTAATTATTTAATGTATACTTGCCACAAAAATACTTTCACTTGCCTAACCTGTGTATTGACGGTAATTTAAGTTGTTTATGAACTGTCGAGTGAAGACGAACACGTGATTATACCATTCTGAATCATGGACTCCATTGAGCGATATTCTGTCTGGAACTTCACACTCCTACACAGTCTATGGAATCATTCAGTGCATACTCTAAGACTAAAGTTTGAACTCATCATTTTCTATACGTGCTCTATGCATGAGGACAGTTCCAATGCAGTGCAGTTACTCATCGTATTTGCTGGGGATGCAGATCTTGGAATTCCACTTCTGCCACAGAATAAATCCCTACCATAACTGTTCGCGAACTCAGGGCAACTTACGTGATTGTACGATTGTTTTTTAGTTCTTAACTTAGACACCCGTTTTTTTTAAATATTCTTAAATCCACTATTGATCTTAGCATGGACACGTCTGTCACTGGGATTAGAGAACGTACACGGAAGTCCCTTCCTAGACACTGATCCAGATTTCTGCTCCTTTCCCAGATTTTCACGAGAACGGCACAGCGAAGTGCGGCACTTTGCTTCTCCTGCTTTCTGTTAAGACACGACAGAACGGTGGGCAGCGAACACCGCAAAATTAACTGTCGCTGCTTTACTTGTGAAGAGACTTCTTAAAATGTCTCATCGACGTTTTGTGTTCCCAGGTTCTCTACATGAGCTGGAATATTCTGGCATTGCGTGTCAAGGAACCACCTTCATCTTCACGTGCCCTCGGGGTTACTACATCAATATCCTGTCTGGATTTTACGGACGTTCAGAGCTGGAGAGCTGTGACCCGGGAGACATAGGGGTTGAGACCACAAACTGCAGTCTGGGTGGCGCCGTCGGGATCATACGTCGCGAGTGCGATAGGCGTGAGCGGTGCGAACTTCCTGTGACGTCAGAGACATTTACGGACGACCCATGTCCGGATACTATCAAATATATGAGGGTGGAGTTCGTCTGTAGAGGTAGGTACATAAGTGTGTGGGGTTTTTTTCAAGTTATATCCTGGTACAACCTATATCACAGGGCCATGTGCAATAGCCAGCGTTAGCTGCACGTATCATGTGTATAAGCATGAGAAAGCAAACCTGAAAACCATACATTTTATTCTTAAAAAATGAGAGGCATTCAAATATATTTAATGCCGATAGCCATAGCCACGTGGATACATGTACGTTTGTTGTTAAAACCTAGAGAGATTGATATGGCTTACGGATTCTTGCTGTGGGATGTGGAGAAAAAAACTCGTGAAATCGAAATTAAAGGGATCAAGTGATTTACTTTGGTATATTACCGACGTTCCGTGTAGTGTTGGCTTCACACATTTACGAGTGGGCGATAATGGATCAATATCATTCGTCGGTACAAAGTATGCATTCCAAATGCAGCGTATGTTGTTACAAATATTAAAATATTTCGCATATTTACACCATTAATATGTATTAGAATTTATATTACATTGGCTGTGACAGAAGATCATCTAGTATGATACTGATCGAACACTGTCCGTACGATGTGGGGCACTCGCAGCCGTTTTAAAGCATTCTGAGTAGAAAGCTAAAGTGAAAGCATGATTTAACGCTAAATTGAGATTCCATGAGTCGCATTCATAGAAAGCTCTGTCCAAACGAAAAATAAAAATGTCGCACCATTTGGAGATTAATAAATCAATGACTGGTCCCGTCCCGTGGACGCCACGTTGGACTTCGTTCCTCTGTCGAGTTCTCCAAACACCACAATTTGGCGCTGTCAGTGGTACTGCACTCTCACAGATTTCGTGCGAGAGAGGAGGATATTTGAAGAGAGATTTGTGTACGGAAAGAGAGTCGGGTCAATCCTAGTGCATTAGCCGCTTCTGATTGGTTGGTTTGAATTGATGGAGGCCGTTATTTGACCATGGCTTTCGTCTAATGGAAGAAGCCGATTTTATGTGGTGTATGTTTTGCAGTGTAATGGTCAGGCTTGCGATGTCTGTATATCTACTCCGTGCTACATTCGTGTAGTCGAACTCCTAGCTGGAGCTATTCTAAAAATACGTATTGCTGAAAGAGAAACAGCAATATGTTTCTTTGTTAGCTTCACATGAAAATCTTGGCCGTTCCATGGATAGTAAAAGAAAAAAATAACAGTTTTCTACACAACAATGGAGCAGACAAAGACTTTACTAAGGTGGCGCCTAGTCACACTGTATCACACATGGCCACACTTATTTGTATGTATCTTTCCGTGCAGCACAAACCAGCGCACATTATATGTACATGTACTTTTTTATACGCGGTTGACCTTTTCGCCAAACCGTTTCCAAAGTCACCGGGAAAATATACTCCATAGGGAACATATTTCCGGTACTGTGTTCTCTTAAATCTGTGAGCAGTACAGTTTCTGTAGCCTTTTCATTCGAACAATTAACAGTAATATAGATTATGTACCTTTACAGAGCAGTGCCTGACATAAGAAAATCCAAGAACAGAAAGATGTTTTTTTTTTCTTATACATAGATGTTGGTTTCTGATTTATAACACATTAAATACATGATATACTTGTACATGTATCCATTGCATTCCGCGTAATTGTACGTATTTGGGATGCAGACATTATATAAACATCAGCAAAATATGAATCAGCATTAATATCAAACTACTTATACATGTAGTTCTGCAACTGCTAATACATTTTCCCGAGATGTGAATGATTGACGTGAGCAAATTTGTATTAGGCAACCAGACACTGGGGAAATGAGGAGGATATCACTATCGATTATTTAATGGGATGGGAAGCATGGTACATGTCGGTTGTGGAGAGAAAACAGCAGCATTACCATAATTGGTAATATCAAACTTAATATGCTATAGATTACATGTACAGTGGAACCTCAGAATTAGAGACACCCAAGTGACTGTGAAAAACTGTCCTGAATTCTGGGGAGGTCTTTTTTTCAGGTCCTTTTCTATGTGTTGAATAGGCATAGGGACTGGAGTAGCTGTCCTTAATTCCCATGTTGTCCCTATTTCCCAGGTGGTCTTAAAGACAGGCTTCACTGTAGTTTCTATCTCCTATCAAGTTCCCTACCACCATCGTAGCCTAGTGGTTACAGCGTCCGCTCGGGGTGAGTGCGCACACACAGACCCACCATGATCCCAACTGCTGTGAGGACTTTAATTGGGACCCTCCTTTGTGAGGACTACCGTATATAACAGTAGGCAGGAAACCGACTGGCCGGCTCGGAGCTAGCATAATGGTCTGAGTGATACCTTTCTGATGCAATTGAATCGGTGGCGTGGCACTCAAAAAATGGATCGTTCGACCCAAACAAGCAGGTCCGAATTAACTCTTCACACCTACACCCGTATACACCTGCATGCACCACCGAATCCAACTTGCAGTCGGTGATATGACCTTGAAATTTTGAAAGCCAACAATATGCTTGATTCACCCATCCACCCTATCCATCCAGTTCGTTTTGGCGAGAACCAAAACTTAAAATACTAGTAGACCTTCGCTTGCTCAAAAATTATTTCTGTTTTTTTTTTTATTAAACAAACGGTTAAATGAAATCACGGTCGATAAGATTGTGCGGGTATTGACACTGCAATGAAGATCGCACTTTTAGGTCCCATTTAATCTTATCGATGACTGCCATCTACACTCAGACACAACCTTTTTAGACACCAAATAAATATAATGATGAAAGCTCATGCTGAAGTCGCCGGAGGAGAAACGTGAATGCTCGGTTAATTAACCTGCGCCATAAACGGCTAAAGAACAGTTATGTGTTGTACCATTTATCAACACACAATACACAACACCAGGGCCGCCCGGAGGTACAATCCTCTTTGTAACTTTGCCGCGGTGGTTTATTACCCTATACAACGACTCAAAGCTGGCCATGGCTCATTTCAACCGGTCTTTTAATGATCTATTCCCGCGGTTACACACAACGATGACCTTTCATGGCCACCTTATTAGCAGACGACACCTAAGAATGCGTCGTCACGTTGAAAATCGTGCCTTGACTGAAACCGTCCTTTGTGTGAATGGCCTTTCTGTCACACCAAATAAAGGGCACCTGCTTGTGTCGCTCCGAGAAGGTTGTGTCTTTTATTCGGCGCATATAATCGTCTGTTAATTTATGACGTCATTTCTCAAGTTGCCACGCAGACGACACTTTCTGTTCCTTTACGGAATCATTATTTGCTTGCTGCGTTCATTTAATGTCTACGTGCGGATGATGATAAATGGTTTTATCCTCAGAAGCTGCTAAACTTTAGTAAAAACGCATAAATTGCCAAAGGCCAAAAAATACAATACATGCATTAAACCTTTACGGATTTACTGTTTGTCGCGAGGGTTCACATTTTCGTGACTTTTCTCTTAACACCGGTTTGTCACTTTCTACTATATGAACTCACAAAGTACACACTTACGTTTGCGTATATATGGTCGGTGATTAATGTTGTTCTATGTATTTATTTTGCATCCGGTAAGCATACGCAGAGATTTTCCATGATCCCCATTTCTGAGTATTCGGAAGTTTTAGCTTCCATTGAAACATACGCACATGTAGGTGGGCAGTGAAAGTGGAGAGCTTGTACATGCATGGTAGTTTCGACATTATACATGTATGTATTTATATGTATCTTTCAATAGTTTTACCAATTGTTTGTGCAATTGTATATGGAGCTGAACTTGTGTGAATTTTCAGAACCCGTCCTGAGCGGTCTGCAATGTGAGGGGAATACCCTTACCCTGGAATGCCCAGGCACGTTCGGTATTCGCATGTCCGACGTCCAGTATGGCCGCCAAGATGACGCCACATGCTCACATGACTCGGCCATCCTGTCCACCAATTGCAGCTCGCCGGACGCCGTGGATGCGCTTTCTAACCTGTGTGACAACAAAAGAAAATGCGACATCTATGTGGGCACGGGGTTGCTAGGCGACCCATGTCCAGGGACGTATAAATACTTGGAAGCGTCATATACCTGTTCGGGTAGGTAGTCGGTATATGGCTGTCTTCAGTAGATACATGACACCCACTATGTAGAATAAACAGTGACTGTTCTTATAAATAAAAACTTAAAGCATAGTGCCAAGATTATTTGAATTTACCGCTACGTCTTTAACCTATCATGTGAATGATCGTCTAGCCAATCACATGTCCCAGAATGGCGACAATCCAAACTTAAAGACTTAACTGATTTCAGTCAGAACTTGGACTCGAGTATACCGGCCATATTGTAGGAAACTGGCCATGTCAGTCTGTATGTACTTGTCTTCCAGCACAGAGCTTGCACAGCGGCTTTATAAACGATAGCTGTATATTTCGTTTTGTTTTGTTTTTTCTTCAGCCTGCGTAAACGATCACCCGAATGACGAGGAATGTCGGGAATGGGCAGGCAACGGCGAATGTGACAGCAACTTTGACTGGATGAGGGCGTTTTGTCGGAAATCCTGTTCGGGATGCGACTATGCGGGTAAGGTCACGTGATCACGAAAACAAAAGTTTAAGATGATACATCTATGTTGATTTTGTCTTATTCGGGTTACGTAACACATAATGTAACTGTAGCTGAGCCTGCACTCTGACTTCTTTCCGAGTCGCACTTGACCTGGGTTGGTAACGCCAGACCTACAGGGCAAGAAGGCCAATGATGGCCGAAGGCTCGCGAAGAGATAAGAATGCAACTAGTTGTCAATCGTTCAAGTTTTCCTACTTAACGAAACAGAATATTAAAATAATCAAACGTCTGACAATTTACTCAGTGTACGCAGTACTCTTTTAGTTTTAGATTGAAAATCTTTTCCAAAAACAACTGCGCGATGGGATTAGGCCTATAGAAAATCGATCTCAGTTTTGTTTGGCATCATCTTTTACTTAATTTGTAAGGGAATATTTTGTGCCATGGTTGTGTAATAAATTATGTGTGTAGTGTATCGTTACACATTTCTCTCCAGCTGAATCTGATACTGTAACAACCAGGAACAACAATTTTGGAAGCTATTGTTACTTTCTGACACACAGCGTTATCCAATGCTTTATTTAGTACCACTTGTATTATAAAGACTGTGGCGATGAGAATCAATTATAGAGGTCTGTGTGGTGTCGTTGTTTCCCACGGCTTGTCCCTCCCAGAGGCCTGTGTCAACTCTGCCGAGATCGATGACACGGAGATATTTGGTCAGTGCGACACCTGGGCAGGGGAAGGGGAGTGTCAACGCAATGTGGAATGGATGCAAGAGAACTGTCAACGCTCTTGCAACCGCTGTCCTCCCCGCGCGATCGACTCAGGTAGACCGACTTGCATGCACACCAAATGATAGTCTTGGCAGTGCTAGACTTCAACTTGAGCTTTTAGTAGTATGACGCCATATCGATGTGCCTCGTTCTGGCTTTCCAGTGCTTCTTTCCAGAGGCAGAATGTCTTTCTTACAGCCGAGTTTAGGTAGCTACATGTATTTCCAGTTTCGTCTTACATGCATGCAACATTTCATGCATGAGCCACAGATAGTTGTAAGCACAGCAAGTGTAGCTAGATGTCTGTGTTCCTTCAGACATATTTCCAATCTCGACATTGTCACATTTAGCTAAAGAACAACCTCGTCCATAAGGCATGCGTTTTTCTGTGCTTTTTACCAGCTTTGAGGATTTGAGTTATACAAAACACACATGCTCTTCCTTTATAGTGGAGAATGCGACACATGTTTGTTCAGCACAGGCTTGAAACTTGGGTCGAATCCAAACTTGGCTGAGCCTTGATGTTTTTAAAATAAATCACATTAGACACGGTGATTTGCGTAGAAGTTTCCAATTATTAAACCGATGTTTCACGAAGGGACCGATCACTTCCAGGAATGCGTGCACGACATATTAATTTAAAACATTTTTGCTTACATGTAGCTATGGCGGTTAAATTACCGCCATAGCCGTATCAAGTCTTAACTGGGGTTCTCTCCAACCGGGTTGGGGAGCCAGCAAATTGGTCTCGAAATTCACGAAATTAGTGGGCACTCACTGTGCCGGGCACTTGCTTTCTGGCCATGGTCCTGGGTAGGGACCTAAGCACGTCATGTTGCATCGAGATGCATTTAACTATTCATATGCTGACGGCCGTGTTGTAAACTTCGAAGTGTGAATGCATAATTATTTCTTAAAAAGAAAATGCGGCCTCTAATTTGCCTGTGTGACTAAAGGTTCGTGTATGTGTAGAAATTCTGGGACCATACATGTACCTCTATAGGATGGGATGCGCGTGTAACACATCGCAATGCAAACCTCGCAAAGGATTTATGCATTTTGCTATATTAAGATATTGGTCTAGGGGCGAAATATAGTGACCACAAAAAGCCCTCTGAGATACATTGCATGCTTTCTGGCGTCTGTGGATGTGTGTAAGTACCGCAATAACACAACACACAGGGTCAGAGCGTTATGTTTGCCTGGATGAATCCTAATGTCCGCTTAACCGGAAAATATCACACAAGAGATCTTTTGCGACCCCATACCACACGTAACACGCCGTTATATTGTAGGGCAATCCGTGAGATAATGCTTAGGTATAAATGGCGCCGGATGTCACATTTTATGTAATAAGCTGGTCAGAATACATGCGGCATGTCCGCCATATGTAAAACTATAAATTGATTTGCGCCCGAATTGTTAAATGTTTTTCATTAGAATAACTGTGATTTGTGTTGATCCGTTTATTTCCTTCGTGTGATTACATTCCTTTCTCTCGAGGGTACTTTCCATGTTCCTAATACTGTTTTACTTTAAATTTTACCCTTCTGATTTGAGCCTTATGCATTCGTCAAGCACTGTCTAGTCTTAGTGCAAGCTGAGTTTGGTTTAATATCAAGAGGCCTCAATTTCGTTGAGATATTAAAATTCTTATAGCATTATGAGCTACATCAGAATCATTTTAGCGGTGAAGATATTACCTGCAACAGCAGCATCCTGTCTTAATTTAATCGATAAACAGCTCTATTAACTTTATTGAATTGGCTGATTGATTCATTCTCACATGGTTGAGACAGGCTATACTAAAACAAAACTTAAGATATTTGGGGGATTTGACCTAATTCTGCAGTATGTATTGAAATACTTAACTTCTATCTTGCTATACTGAAATCTGACTCCCCTACCCGCCAAATAAAATAGTTTTTGCCTTTATCGTACACTTATGCAGACTGTCCTGTTGTCCTGCTGTGTCTGTGGTAGGAGAAATATTCTGCCCTCTCCGAAAAGTATGCCTAATCTGAATCTACTTGCAAAATCAAATTATTCCCACCTACTGGGCGGTAGCATATCTATCTTCTACAGCGCATATCCAGCTTTTACAGTCTGTAGCTACATGTAGGTTAGAAATATAGTTGCCAGCTGATAGTTGCTTGTATTATAGACACCTTGTTTTCCACTGCTGAATTGCTTTTACAAATCTGGGTAATGAAATGGTCCTTAAAGCTTTTTATTCCCAAGCCAAAAAATATTAGTAATATTAATAGCAAAAACGGGGGGATATGTAGGTATAGTAATTATAGCACACAGAAAACAGGCGTGTGCAGTATGCACAGTGTAATATCATATGCTGTATTTAATGTTTGTACTTGCCAAAGCATACTTGTAAAAATTGGCTGGCTATCGGAAATATTTGTTTTGGCACAATGATTCCATAAATCAGTTAAACATAATCCCTTTCTGCGTATTAGTTACCCATGGAACCCATTTACCAAGTGAAGCTTGTTGAACTTTGAAGCATCGGACTACACGTAGTTTAGTTGAATAATGGAATATGTTCCTATTTGAGCCATAGCTGCAGTATAGTTATATAGCAGTTATAAAGTTCGTACATCATGTATTTCTGGCAAGAGAGTGCCCATTGTTAACGCAAGAACTCATCAAATCTACCACACTCCTTTACCACTTAAAGTATCGTGCCAAAACCTACACGCCAATGACAGCGAATGTGACATCTGGGCAGAAAGTGGCGAATGTTATGTCAATCCTGATTGGATGACAGAAAACTGCAGACGATCGTGTGCTCGGTGCCTCGTTGCAGGTAAACAAGAGAGCGACGAAAGTGGAACGTTTGAAATATACATATTAATATCATATAATCCAAGGAGCAATATATGCCGGGGTTGTATTAGTAGATTTATTACTGTTATATATAGAAGTATCAATATGTAGCATGTGTGTCTCTTTTAATGTTGCAATTGCAGTTGCTTCAACTGTACGCTGTTCTTTCTCAGCATATACTTGACGAACTCTAATTGATACTTTGAATATTTCATATTCACAGCAAAAAGTTATTTGAGATGCCTTGTGCCAATTGCATGGTCACTAGGCTTAATAAATGGGGCCGGAGAATTAAATTAAAAACAATAGCCTTCTTTACATTACATGTAGGTGCCATGCTGCAAGTCGAACACCTTCCCAGATTCCAATGAATTTGAAGCCATGTATCAATTAAGAAACAAAATACACACTTGAAGTTCTATATTTTACGCTGCAGAGTTCATTGTAGGTATCTGATCTGTCAATTTACATGTATAATTGGATTCCTCATCCAACAATATCAAGAATACAATTCCAAGAGCTTAGAAGGCAGTTGCTATGTGAGTAAAACTTGAGCAGCTGAATTGCAGGTGACTTACTATTATAATAGGCGTCACCAGAGATGTTGCACCCAGTAAACGACCACAGTCTTCCCTCGCTTTAAAGTGCATGTAGGTACATGTACACGCCAAGGCACGCAGGCATACTTGTGATCCTTCAGATGAGGACCGTCGCGTATAGAATTGCGTTTCTTTTGTAAATTATTTCGTTCGGAAATCTGTCGACTGACAATCACTGTATAATTTAAGTCAGATGATCCCTGGCCATTTTCATGTGTCCTGAGCAATAACACTAGCAGTGGCTTCTGATCATGTAGGGCCTGACAATGTGTTCTTCCTAAGTGCGATATAATATTACGATATAGGTTTCGCGAGCACAATACTTTGCGTTGAAATAATTGGGCGTACAAATGGTGTGAAGCTCATGATATCTGTGTCGTGTTAAAACAGGTATGGTCCCGTCTTGTTTGGCGCTCCGTCTGTTCTATTTCAGGGTAACCATTTTGTCTATGTCACATGAGTTCATTGGGTTTGTGGAACCGAATTTGATTTAACATAAGATACATTGCATATTGTGCATTTTTACCATTGACCGAAAATTTATCAGTCTTTTTAAATACATACATGTATACCCCAATTAATTGTGGATTACTAGACAGGCGTCGTAGTTATAGCGTTCTGCGCTTGACGATTTTTCGTAAAAGTTTTATTGTTATCCTGAAAAGTTAATCAACTTCACATGCCCAGAGTGCAAATGTCGTTTTAGCTTCAGCATACTATAAGGAACACGCTGTCATCCACTGTCATTCTACTGTGCATACCTTACATGTATGTGACATCAGGTCGAGGCTTTGGGTTGATACAAAACTCATATTTCACGGCTGCTGAACTTGAAACCCCTCCCAAAGTAACAAATTACATGTACCATTTTTGTGTGAGACTTCATTAATTACAACCCCACTGTCCAGTACCCAATAAGAGTATAGAATGAACGTCTTTGTTTGGTGTGACGGGAGTTGAAGGTTGACGTATTGTTTTGAGTGTTTCCTTTGACAGAATGGCCGCAACGTAGGGATAAAGCATGACAATCGCGTACTAGGGTAGCGAGACGGGCCTTGGAACTTAAACAATACTAGTTTTATTCAAAGCATCCCTTTGTATTTTATCTGTACGTTTGTGGTTGATTTTGGGCTGCGACAGCGGGGGAATCGAATTCTCGAACAATGCATACTTAAGTCTAAATAAAATAAGTTTGACTTCAGTTCTTAGTCAATTGTAAATTGTTGGCTTAAGTCAACACAGACTTTGGTATTTTCGAGCTGCAGGAGTAGTAAATGTGATCAAATCAAAGTTTTAATATGTAGCAACAGTACCAGGTGTTTAAATTAAAACGTAGTATCGTTATATCGTGACTATACTCGTTTTATTCGAGAGGTTCAAAACGGAACATTTAAAAAAAATCTGGCTACACCGTGTCGACTTGCGAGTAAGAATATCGTAAAATTTCGTATTGCTTCCCCAAGCATTCACATGAATTAGAGGGCGGATATATTGTTCAGGTGGGATTTTGTGGGTCCCCGACATCCCCTGGCCCTTTCCAAATCCGGGTATCGTCGACTTGCCCTAACTACAACCGATCAAACAAATCTCCCGCTTCCTATACCGATTCCAGAGTCAGCTTTAAGCAATCTTGTCCGGCAATTACGCACACCAGGGAAACACTCGAAACCCGGCCGCCATGGCATCCGCACTGATAACTGAAGCTATGACGATATCAGATTAGGCTAATCAAGTGTGTTTTTCTTGGACTACCTGAGACTGTCATTAGTATTCGAAGGGGGGGGGGGGGGGTCGATAGTGAACTATATGGGCCAATGGCTCTGGGTGTTTTGTGGTTAGTTACACCTGTCCGAAAGATGTGCCAACTTGGAGCTGGAATCAAGCAGACCTTCCGTTGCACACAGTATCTTCAAACGCGTGACATTTCCAAACTGGGTGGAACATGATTCCGATGTCTCACGATCTCCTTCTAAGATCATTTGTTGTTAATATATATTCACTTTAATTTTCGCTTAAATATTAATAAAATAATTCCCTATTCCAGAGTCGTGTAGCAACGTCGAGAGCGACTCTGACTGCGATGGTTGGGCGTCTGCCGGGGAATGTGTGGCTAATGCCGGCTGGATGGCCCAGAACTGTAAAAAGTCATGTAATCATTGCGAGCCAGGCACCGCCACCACCACAGCCAGTACTACTGCAGCTCCCACCACCACCACAGCCATTCCGACTACCTCATATATCCCAGGTATACCAGCCATTTGATGATTGTAGATACAAATTTTGTAGAATGCGTCTTTAGCATGTCATTCAGTTACTTGTTGAGAATTTGATTTGTAAATGGCCGTGAATTCTTACCGGCAGTTTTAAAATACACATGTATATTTCCTATCAATTCTCATATTTAATGGAAGAACTCTCGTGTTCTTTGTCACCTGAATGTTTCTATATAACTTTAAACAAAGATTTTGACAGTGGGTTAGTTATATGGAACATTGAGTAACTGCACAGTTACGTATAAATCTTTAATAAAAAGAATATGAAGTATTTGGAACCCCATTAGCGGCCAAATGTCCAGAGAGAAAGTGAAGAGTCGTTGAAACGTTTTGAATCTGCGTCTGTGCACGGTTTGTTGAAGTTTTTATACGCTTTGATGTGATTAGCTAAAGGGTGCATGACGACCAATAGTAGTGTGGCTTGCGAATGAGACCTAATAAATATTCATGTTGGGATTTTGTGGCGAGAAGTACTTCCTACTAAATCTATTTTTTGAAGTAAATTTAGACTTGTACTTCTCAGTCTACAATGTGGCTATCAAGTAATATTCAGTGCAGGGTCCTGATTGGAAGTGACGTGTTTTAGAGAGCTTTAATCCTCCGTCATTTATAGCATCTTAGTTTATTCATTTTTTGTTCAGAAATAGCAGAGACACTAGTCACCTGTGAAGGAGGCACAGCGGAAATGACGTGTGCTCAGGGTCAAGCCATCGTCATCTATCAGGCAGCGTTCGGTCGCCAAGACAACCACACGTGCGCGGACGGTCGCGACGTGGAGCAGGTGAATCAGACGTGTCCCACGCGTGACACCGTAGTTGCGAAAATCCGGCGAACGTGCGAGGGACGCCAGGATTGCACAGTGAGCGTGTATACGGATGCCCTGGGGGACCCATGTCCTGGGATATATAAGTATCTCCAGATAGAATATGCATGTCGAGGTAATTTCACACACAAAAAAAATGTTACATGTTTTTTAGGCAGCTAGTGTCAATTTTGTGATACCGTCACCTCAGAATTAAGATTGTACCAAGAAGAAACACTGCATCTGACAGATAAAGCGCCTACATTTCCTTATTAACCCTTCTAAATAAGATTACCTATCACGTAATATCTCTGTATAAAGCCCCAGAGTCTTCATTCTGAGGTTAGACGATGTATTTTTAGACGTAGCATTTTTTGTCTTTAACACTTTTCATATCCATACGCCAATAGCTCTGAACACAGAGAGCTTGTAATAACAGTACATGCGTTATGCATCTTTCGAAATATTCTTTTTCATTCAAGTCTGCCGCCTTGTATGCATGCAACTCTGTTTATACACCTGCATCTGTAGTATTTATTTCTTAGTACACTATGTGTCCCCCCTCCAAATAGTGTCGACTCTCTTTTTGGAGTATAGTTTTTGTAGACCCCAACTCTTCATTGGCTCCTGAGCAAACATACGAAAAATGAGTAAAATAGATTAATTCTGGGACTACAAAAGGCAAATGTTTAGATATTAATTTCATACATGTAATAAACGTCATATTTCACAGAGTGCACGGACACGGATGATCCGGTACAATGTCGTTACTGGACCAGCATAGGGGAATGCCAGAGAAATCGCTTCTGGATGTACGCCGAGTGTATTAAATCCTGTTCCAGATGCCAATCATCAGGTATCAGCATGACGCACTGATTTATTTAGCAACAGATCCACACTGCCTGCCTAGTCTCCCACTTGCTAATGTGTGGCAGCGATCTACACCTATTAATATAAGCTATTATATAAATGTTCTAACCACATTAATAACAAACACAGCAATTGCGAACCTTCCACTTTAGGATAAATAATATGTAGTATGCCATAGATCGGCTCTTCAATATGCTGTAAACGAGAGGAAGCACATGCAAGCACTCTTTACCGCTGGTGATAGAACTGCACAGCGGACATAAGGCAACCATGAAGTTCTTTCAGGGCAGTGGAAATGTGTTACGGAGAGCTTTAAGGATACGTTTTGGGCCGTGTTACCAAAAAACGAGGAATAAGTTTTGACTTAAGTCAGAACCTTAGCCATCAACATTGCTGAGATTGCTGAGTTATTAATAAGTCAAAACTTATACTAAAAGTTTTTGGGAATTCCGGCCCAGAAGCTAGATAGCTATACTTTTGCTATCTGCTTTCTTTCTTTTTCTTTTTTTTCCCTTTTATGTTTATGTGCCTCTTGCTACAATGTATACATATAGCTTTGTTTACTGGTACAAATTAAGGATTCTTTTGCTAACAGTTTACAGCGCCAACAAAAGCTTACGTTATTACAATTTTCATGCATGGCTATGCCTTTTGGGTATATATTTTGGAGCATTTTACCTTTTGTTTTGTTTCTGTTCTGTAGAGTGTAGTAATATCTATGAGAGCGATGAGCTATGTGATTATTGGGCGATGAGGGAGGAGTGTACAAGCAACCCGGGCTGGATGTCCGAAAACTGTCGCGAATCCTGTCGGCAATGTCCAGGTATATTGTTAAGGGTTTTTGCAGGTGTTAGTTTCAGTTTGGTGGCAATTTGATTATTATCTGTAAGTATTCGACAAAAATATAAGTAGTTCCTCTGGGATCCTTTATTTTGAAAGAACGCTTAATAATTAACGTTGGGGCATGTTTTGCAATACTACCTGTTTTATATCTGCACTTAAGTGATTTTCAGATTCATGACGTGTCACAGTAATAAATTATGTAGTAACTCGATATTAATCACGCAATGCAGTAGTAAGTACATGGTTAAAGTTAATTAACACCATAGTAATAAGTTACGTAGTAACTCCAAATTAATCACATACTGCAGCCATAAGTTACATAGTAACTCCACATTGATTACATCCTACAGCAGTCAATTACGTAGTAACTCCGCATTCATTAATACTACAATGATGCATTACATAGTAACTCCAAAGTAATTACACAGTACAGTAGTAGGTAACGCACTGATCTCCCAATTAATTATATATTGCAGTAATAAGTTACTTAAAGCTCCAAACTAATTACGAACGGCATATATAATTATTTTGTGTGCAGCAATCTTTACTGCGGCTAGCTAACTAATCCTGTTCCCAGTTTCTGAACGATTGCAAAAATGTTAATAAAAACTTACATATTTAAAAAAAACAATATTAGTGAATCATTTAAAAATAAATGCTCGAACTTACGCACTTCAATAATGGCAAAATCTCTGCTAAATATCATCGAAAACCATGCGTGTCGTGTTATTGCAGAAAACACCTTGTAGTTTGAGGTGACAAAATTGTTTAAAAATCCTCCTAAATTTTCAAGAGTTCACGTGCGAGGAAGATTGTATCCAGAACGCTGAGTGCGTCTATCCTGGAGTGTGCCAGTGTGTGTCTGGATACACTGGGGACGATTGTCTGGAGTTCGACTGTTCAGGATCAGCCCAATGTAGTGGACAAGGCCAGTGTGTGGGTCCCGGGGTGTGTCAGTGTGACAATGGCTGGTCTGGTGACGTCTGCGACACGCCCACGTGCAATGACGTCAATGACTGCAATGGACGCGGGTTCTGTGTTGCACCGAATGAGTAAGTCATTTATTCATGACAGATACAAGTATACAATTCACTGCTAATCATTAATGGTTATCGAAGACGCCATTTTTAGCTCTGCTTGACTATGTCAGCAGAGCTCATGAAATCAAAATTCGTCCGTCGTCCGTCCGTCCGTCGTCCGTCATCCGTCTGTGGCATCGATTATCTCTGAAGTTACTGCATGGATTGCTTTCAAATTTCAGTTGTGGCTTCCCCTGGGCCATATGCCCAGAAGTGAAAAAAATTTTTTTTTTGATTTTTTAGGATTTTGGTTCGTTTTCGTTAACATGGGACCCTATGGGAGCCAAAACTTCAAAACGCTACTCCTCCCTCAAATCTCTTTTAAATCCTTTCAAACTTTTCTGAAATTTCATAGGGTACTTTTGATACTTCAGTGATTAAGGTAATTCTGGGGTCATTTGGTGCATTCCGATTTTTAACAAGCTTGTATCTCAAAAATGGCTGGTCGTAGAGCGAAACGGATTTAAATTTGGGCTTCGGGGTTGAGTATTCAGTGTACACAGGGTATTTTTGGCACTTAATAAGTGGTTACGGTCATTCTGGAGTCATTCGGTGTACTTTAGATTTTCAAAAACTTTGTGTCTCGAAAACGGCGGGTTTTAGAGTGAAAGATACATCTAGATCTCGGTGTTATCCAGTTTATGTGGTCATTGACTTCCATCTTGTCAAGCAGAGCGCCAAGCCCCTGGGCTTCTTGTTTATACTTACCGGGATTTTGACAAAGGCGGCCTTGACCCACCTAAGTACATCGCTCCTGGGTCCTGACACTTAGAAGTGTTCGCGCTGCAGTGTCTGTGTCGCGAGTGTCCGCAATCTGAGCCGTTTCAAATTGATAGTTAAGCAGAGTTGCCTGGGAGCTATTTCTCAACTACGTTATAAAACAAAATGACCGGGTTGCACTATTGTAAAAAGAATACATGTATGCAGCTAAAATGACCTTAGAAAGCGTGGACAATGTCAGTCGATCACTCTTGCAAGCATAGGCACCAGAGCAATTGTGACAAGAAACGAACCAACGCTCACCGCAGGAACACACAGGCAGCCGCCATCTACGGCTGATGGAGCAGCGTTTGACTATTTCTACCAAGGCCTCATACCGATTTCCCATTTGTTGAGAACCACGTGAAGCAATGAAAGGCTGGAAACAATGGGAGCCAAGAAAACAACTGATACAACTCTGTGAAAAAAAACAAAAAAACACAAGCAACCTGATTTTTATACAGCAGCCTTAGATGCTGCATGCAGCATCTTCGATATCGTGTTTCTTTTTCCTGAGCGTTTAAGCACTTTTATCGTATTTTTATGAACTAAAACATAACCAGCTTCATTCACCCAGCTTTCCACCATCTCCTCCAAAGGCTACCGAGATCAAATAAATTTGGGAAATTTGGAAACCTTTTTTTATCTTAGTCGCTTAGCCTGCGACATACATGGTATTTTTGTTCGATATCTACCAGCTTATCTACCAGGTTATATCTGGCCTGTCAAATAATGTACAAAAAGTCATTTTGTTCAACATTTATACGCTGTCCGTCTGTAAAAAATGGACATGTCAAACAAGTGGTTGCTGTCCGATTCCGAGATGCGTGGAGGTCTCGATGCGTGTGACATTTGTATATCAAGGGATTAACTAATGATGGTAATCACCCCAACCCCTATTAAGCGCTAGAATGCTGATATTGGAGCTCAGCAAAAACCTCTTAAACGTGTTACCAACCGGAGGGACAGCATGACTTCCTCCGGCTTTTGCCGTCCGATTTTGACTGCTTCAAGTCTTCTTTACCCCCGATAAGCAAATATCACATGAGCTGGAAATCTGGGAAATCCTTAAGCCTGGTTCGTAATTGAAGTCAATTTTGAAACAGACAGATTGTCAGGCGTTTGACTTAAGTTCAAACACGTGTACTTAAGAGTTTTCTAGAGATCTATCTCTGGGTGGAGCAGGCAGCTCTGAAGCGTCACTTCACAGGCACTGCTTCGTTCAGTTGGAGCAGGACCAGGGCTCGGGTAATCAAAAACAAGTATCCTCGGACGTGTGATGTCAACAAATAAAGCCTGCTCTTTAATCCAGGTTCATTTTCTCTCATTTAACAAGCAGGGCACGTCCGTGTTTGACTAAC
>JAAUYG010013456.1_pt1 | contig 22258 bp, 21 predicted proteins | sample 7278091 | NCBI WGS metagenome assembly JAAUYG01 (sample SAMN14350201, study PRJNA611818) | marine sediment metagenome | isolation source: surface marine sediment (0.6m) | place: French Polynesia: Moorea | collected 2018-08 | reverse complement strand
TGTCGGGGAACTTTGTTCTAGATAAGTGGCGTTTTAGGGGAGGAATGCCCAGTAGCGATATTGGGAAGCCAACGCTATATTGCGATAGCAATTAGCGTGGGAGGATGTCACTTTACAGACTACTAGTACTAGTCCAATTTAATTTTGACAGGTTAGCAATCTATGTAAACCTTATTTAGGGAAATTTTTAGAGATGCAATTACTCTCAAAACTTTTTTGGTCAAGTACTAGGTACAGCAGAAATAGTTTGACGCTTAAACATTTCTTTTAACACCAACGCAGGATCGACGTAACTTCCATTGTGTTTAAGTACCCAGTGTAAATGAGGTCCAGTAGTCCGCCCACTCATACCAATACGACCAATTCTTGCCCCAACTGGGATATCTTGTCCTTGGGCAATTTGAATACCGCCATCTCGATCGATGAGATAGCTTCCATTAGATGAATTTTCGACATGACCTTCCATGTGACAGTAAACGTGTTGCCATTCTCCAGACTCGATGGTAATCGACGTACCACAGGCAGTATTGTCTGAGACTTCAGTTACTTTGCCCGCCCACCAACTGCGGATATAACTACCACGGGGTGCAGCTAAATCTAAACCATTATGAAATTGTCGCTTTCCACTAACAGGAGAAATACGATAACCGAAGGGAGAAGTATAAGATTGAAAATTCTCCACAGGAAAAGAGCCTTTTTCCCAGATAGCAGAAACGTCTTGAGCAATTAAATTGTTTTCAGGTAAATCTGACGCTTGTGTCTGAAAAGTCCCCCAATTCTGAAATCCTAAGGATATGAAGAAAGCTACAATACCAATAGTTAACAGACGACTCCATCGAACTTTAAATCTATAGCTCATTTATTTTGACTCAATCAATATAGTAATTTCTGTAATTTCTGCTTATTAAGCTTATTTTTGGGAATCGAATATATAAAGTTTCCCATAGTAACCTATCAAAAATAAAGATAATTTTTAAGTAATAACTAGTATAAAAATTAATAGTATTACTTTTAATGTTTTATGTACCTTCCAAATATACTGTTTAATTTTCTGACTAGCAATATCAAACTAAGTATTTGTACTAAGAGAATCATAACTTCTAACGGCGATCTAATAATTAAAGTTTCGATGAAATTATTCAAAATGGCTAAAACTTATTAAAATACATTCACCATAAACAGTTACAAATACTTACAAATACTATGAGACTATATATCATTCCTTTTTCTTTTGAAGTAGATACAGTTAACATTGCCAGTAGTTGTATTTGGTCACTGGCTCTTTATATTGGTCTAGATTCGACTAAAGAGTGGATTAGCAAGCAGCTAGCAAGATGGTTTAATTTTGCTGAAGGATGGCTTTACACTTCTGCCGAAGAATTTGAAGAAACTCGTCCTGCAAGAGAATCACAAAATGCTTTTTATGCGTCGGTATTAAGTATTGTTCCCTTCTTAATTATGGGAGCAGTTGTCAATTGGGTAATTAATATTAGTTTTGGGGGCAATAGTTGGGCGCTCGCTCTGGGAATTATGACCTGTGCTATTTGTAGCTTATTTGCCCTAGCTAATCAAGATTACGGTGAAGATGAGGACTGAAGACAAACTATTTTTGCCCTTGCTCAATCCTCAAGTTTTAATTTAATTTATTCGTAGAGCCAGGAGTGTCTTACAGGTTTCCAGCTTATTAGTTCTTCTTCTTGAAACCATAGAGCAACTTCTGTTTGAGCAGTTTCGATCGCATCAGAGCCATGAATTAGGTTACGTCCAATACTAACTCCTAGATCGCCACGAATTGAACCTGGTGCAGCAGTTACAGGATTAGTTGCACCAATAATATTTCTAGCAGCAGTAACTACGCTTTCTCCTTCCCAAACCATGGCAATTACGGGAGCAGAAGTAATAAATTCAATTAAACTATTGAAAAAAGGTCTTTGTTTATGGACACCATAATGTTTTTCAGCCAATTCACGAGAAACCTGCATCATTTTTAGTCCTACTAGAGTAAAACCTTTAGATTCAAAACGATGGATGATTTCTCCTGTTAGATGACGTTGTACGCCATCGGGTTTGATCATAATAAAAGTGCGTTCCATAATTTACTCACTAACTATTTGGTTACAAAATTACACAAACTTCAGAGTAACCCAGATTCTTCTGTTTTCAACTTTTAGTTTCGGGACTTGTTTAATTCGATTGCAAATCAAGTTAGAGCAATTTTTTATGTAGGTAGTCAGTTGTTATTAGCTAGTTGACGTTTGATTCTTGGTAACGCTCTATTGCCAAATTAACTAAGCGATCGACTAATTCAGGAAAAGATACTCCACTGTACGCCCAAAGTCGAGGATACATACTAGTAGCGGTGAAGCCTGGGAGAGTGTTAATTTCGTTAATAAATACTTCTCCAGTCTCTTCTACATAGAAAAAATCTACTCTAGCTAATCCTGCGGCATCTACTGTTAAAAATGCCTTAATTGCCATATCTTGTATTTGAGCAACTACCGCATCAGGAAGATCGGCGGGGATATGTAATTGGGCTAATCCTTCGGTATATTTAGTTTCATAGTCATAAAAGTCGCTATCAAAGGTAATTTCCCCCACTACCGAAGCTTTAGGATTATCGTTACCCAATACTGCGCATTCAACCTCTCTGGCGGTTACCCCTGCTTCTACCACGATACGACGATCGTAACTAGCAGCATTGTCTAAAGCCTCTTCTAATTCAGCACGCGATCGCACTTTAGCAATTCCCACTGATGAACCAAGATTAGCAGGTTTAACAAAACAAGGATAGTCTAATTGAGCTTCAATATCATCACAGAGTTTGGGGAATACACAGGGGCTAGAATATACCTGCGATCTATTGACTGCTACATATTGTACCTGGGGTAATCCTGCTTGGGTAAATGCCATTTTCATCGCAATCTTATCCATGCTCAGAGCCGATCCTAGTACTCCAGAACCAACAAAGGGAACATTCATTAGGCTGAGTAAACCCTGTACTGTGCCATCTTCCCCATTAGGACCATGTAAAATGGGAAACCAGACATCAATTTCAGAATAGCTAAAGCTTTGCCCTGCGGGGGTTAAAGAGGAAAAACCCGTAACTGTAAGGTTGCCTTGTGTAGCCATGTCGTTAGTAGCTACAGTAGTTTCTTGTTCCCCCGTTAATAACAAAGGTTCTCCTGATGTTAATACCTGTTGAGCTAAGTTACTAGATTGCCAAGTACCATTTTTATCAATATATACGGGCAGGATATCATATTTAGTTTTATTATCTCCTTGCTCTAAAGCTGATGCGATCGCTTTGGCTGAAGTTATGGACACTTCATGTTCCCCAGAACAACCACCAAATAATAAGCCAACTTTTTGCTTTGCCATAAACTTATCTCTCCAAAATCTCATTTAGATGCTACATCATCTGTTGGTTTTTAGTTTGATATTAGTGTTAGTCATTATTTCCTTGATAAACTCGGTAAACAATTTGTCCTTCAGGTAAATTAATGGCTAAAACTACTTTTCCTTCTGGTGTTACCTCTGATACAAACGGATGTGTAGCAAACCCCCAGCCAATAAGCGTATTACCATTAGATAATCTTTCTACAGAACCTTGAGCAGGGGTGTATTGACCGTTTTTATAACTCCACACCAGTCTTGCTGTTTTAGATTGTTCATCAATTTCATACTCAATAGCGCGCGATTCGGGTTTAGGGTGTAATGTTCCATTATCAAAAATCAACAAATTACCATTAGGCAGGGAGCGAACATGATGTTGGTGAGAAAAGCCATTTCGAGGATCGTCCAAAAAAACAAACTGATTATTTTTACAGTTAGAACCCCCTAAAGTCCAGATAATATCTCCAGTCTCGCGATTAATTTTGACTATACAGTCCATATGTTTCATGGATAAGAGTAAATTTGCATCAGGACAAATAGCCAACCCATTAGGATGAGCATAGTCCAATCTCAGGGGTGGTTTAACATCAAAATGTACATCAGGACTAGCAGTCGTAGTAAAAATATTTAGGTGATCTTTACCGTCCCATAACCAAACAATTTTTTTATTGGATGTTTGTTCAACAATCACAGGATCGTAAACAAGAGCATTAGCAAATCCTCCCTTGACACTTAAATCTGCTTTTCGGGTTCTATAAGAAAGCATTAGCACGTTACCATTTTTAAGACGTAGAAACTCATGCATATCTGTAGTACCTCTAGGTAGATTAGATATTTTGAATTTATTAGAAATTTTCAAGTCTTTTGTGGCTATATAGTGAGTACCATTGTGTCCTGCACCATTTACGCCGATTTTTTCGAGAATTCCATAGGAATATCCCTCTGGCTGGGGTTGAAATAAATATCCTTTAGTTAAGATGCGATAATAGACGACTACTTTGCCTGAGATTTTGTCAATTTCAATAATGTAGCTGTTGTACTTTTCTACATTTTTTTGAAAAGGATTAGTAGCATTAGTAAATAGTAAAGTACCTGGATACGGAGAGTCAGACTTAACTATTTCAAACGGTGGAAAACTTGATGGTAGCTCATCTGGATTAAAAACAGGCTGGCAAAATGGTTGAAACCAAGATAAAGCACGAACTAACAAATTAATTGGTAAAGGTTTTGTTTTGATAATTAGAAATGAAGTAATTAACAAGACAGTTACGAAAATTAAGATGACTTCTAGCAAAGTGTTGCCAATTTTTAAATACTGCATCTTTTATCTTGTTTTGGACTACATACTGAACATCGATGGTAACGAAGTACTAGTCTGCCAATTTTGAAATGATGGATGCTAAAAAAGTTCGGAATTCAGAATTCGGAATTCGGAGTTATAGGTTAGTTCAGAGTCAAAAGATTTACCCCTCAATTCAAACTTGTTAGAGTAGTACTGAAAAAGCCCAAACTTTTTAGTATCAATACAAGGAGGGTGGGCAAACCTAAGTTTTAACTGAATAATTTATTTTAGATACTAGTCTTGTCTACCTTACAAGATATGAGCTTGCTTAGAAATTACATGACCTAAAAAATGCCAAGATGGACAATCAAAAGGCCAAGGTGGATTTGAAACAACAGCTTTACAATCATCTCACTCAAATTGTGCGGGAGAGAGATCCCTATATTGCTTCTGGAGGGCATTTTTTTGTTAGGGAATATATCCGCGAGTCTTTATCCCAATGGGGAATAGTAGAAAATCATGAGTTTGAATTTAAGGGAAAAATCCATCAAAATTTGATTTTAAATCTTAATTCTGCGTCTGCATCGAATTTACCGCCGATTTTGATTGGCGCACATTACGATGCTGTACCTGGAACTCCTGGGGCAGATGATAATGCTACTGGGGTTGCTGTTTTATTGGAATTGGCAGCAGTTTTTTCTGCTAGCCCTTTGAAATATCCTATTCGGTTAGTTGCCTTTGATTTAGAAGAATATGGTTTATTAGGTAGTACAGCTTATGCTCAACAACTCAAACAAAGCAAACAAAAGTTGAGGCTGATGTTATCCCTGGAAATGTTGGGGTATTGCAATAATGCTGCTGGTTCTCAGACTTATCCTGAGGTGCTTAAGCCATTTTACAGCGATCGCGCTAACTTTATTGCTTTGGTTGGTAACTTAACCGCCATACCCGATTTAATTCGTCTCAGTCGACAAATGAAGCAAAACGGCACTCCCTGTCAAATACTACCCGATCCTAGTAGCGGCAAACTAGTCCCAATTACAGGATTTAGCGATCATCGTCCTTTTTGGCAACAAAATTACCGTGCCATTATGGTTACAGACACGGCAATGTTGCGTAATCCTCATTATCATCAAGCTAGTGATGCGATCGACACCTTAGACTTAGATTTTTTAACTAATGTCTGCCAGAGTTTGACCACAGCTTTGAAGGAAATAAATTAGCTAGTAAAGCTAACAACTAACAACTAAATTACTTAAAACGAACATGTTCATAAATACTGAGATATTGTGTCGCCGCAGTTTTCCAAGAATAATCGTATTCCATCCCCTGCTGCACTAGTTGTTCAAATTCTTTCGGATACTCATAATATAAACCGATCGCCCTTTCCATTGCTGATTCAAGGGCATGGTTGTCTGTTTGATAGAAGACATAACCATTCCGTTTTTCCGGTGCATGGTTTTGATCGTGATCGCGGTCAAACACAGTACTCAGCAAACCACCAACACCTCGAACAATTGGCACAGTACCGTATTTAAGACTGATTAACTGAGTTAGTCCACAGGGTTCAAAGTTACTGGGAACAACTACCATATCTGCCCCTGCATAAATCAAGTGAGCTAGCTCTTCATTAAAACCGATCTCTATATGAACATCGGGATTATTGTTGAGGAAATGTTTTTCATGCCAGAATCGGCTGTTGACATCGGCGGAAGTGGCTGAGCCTAACAGGACAAATTGAGCATTACGGTTAAGGGCATAGTAAATAGCATGGTGTACTAAATGCACTCCTTTTTGATCGTCTAATCGACCAATATAGGCAATGATTGGTTTATCAGATTCTTGTAAAAGTAAACGTTCGCGCAAAGCTTTCTTGTTTTCAGCTTTATTTTTTAGATTACCGATATCGTATTGACAAGGAATGTATGTATCCGATTCAGGATTCCAAAGATTATAATCAACACCGTTGAGAATTCCACCAAATTTTCCTTGATGAATTTCTAAGGTATGACCTAAACCATAACCGACATCAGTATAGCGAGCTTCCCAAGCATGATGAGGAGAAACGGTATTAACGTAATTAGAATAAACTATTCCACCTTTCATTAAGTTGAGAGCAAAGGGGTTAAAGTTATCTTGCAAGCGATCGTAATGGAAGTAGTGTTCCGGTCGATTTAAACCTGTCGCCATCAGGATATCGTTGCCACAAATTCCTTGATGCCTAAAATTGTGGATTGTGTAGCAGACTCTCTGACGCTCCATTCCGTAGTACTGATACATTTCGTATAGCATCACGGGAACTAAGCCAGTTTGCCAGTCGTGACAATGGATAATATCAGGGCGTTTATTACTTTTGAGTAAAAACTCCATTGCAGCTTTACTAAAGAAAGCAAAGCGCATCGGATCGTCTTCGCCACCATAGACATATCCACGATTAAAGAATTGATCTTGACTCTTAGGTTGAATGAAGAAACAAAGCCTACCATGTACCCAACCACAAAAAACATCACATTTGATTTCGCCACCATACCAAGGCACACCAAGATCGCGATAGGCATCATGCAAGCCCCAAATATGGTCGTATCTCATGCAGTCGTACATGGGCAGAATTAATTCTACGCAGTGTCCACGATTTTCTAATTCTCTGCTTAATCCGTAAACTACATCTCCCAAACCGCCAGCTTTAATTACAGGAGCGCATTCGGAGGCAATTTGCACGATGTACATATTTTAACCCTCACTTAATAAAAATTTATATTTATCTATTTGTTTTAAGATTTTAAAACAGAATCTTAATTTTCGCGGATTTAATCGGCAAAAAAGAAAATAATATTATTCTAGGTTATAAATAAGTAGTTTGTATTGAGACTGAAAAACTCAAATTTGAAGATGTAACCTTATTCATAAGGAGTGATGATTTATTCAGCGTGTTGACGATACCAGTCAATGGTGTTTTTTAGACCTTGGCGAAACTCAGTTTGGGCAACAAAGCCAAATTTCTCTTTTGCTCTTTGGGTATCCAAACAACGACGGGGTTGACCATTAGGTTGATCTGTTTGCCAGACAATTTTTCCTTCAAATTCCATTAATTCACAAATAGTTTCCACCAGATCTTTAATCGCTATTTCCTGATTAGTACCCAAATTAACTGGTGCTGCTTCATTGTATTGCTGAGTTGCCATGACAATCCCCCGCGCTGCATCGGTAGAATATAAAAATTCACGGGTAGGGCTACCATCTCCCCAGGCTAGTAATTCTCGATCTCCTTTTTGTTGAGCTTGATAGACTTTACGGATTAAAGCAGGGATTACATGAGAACTTTTGGGGTTAAAATTATCTCCTGGGCCATATAAATTTACGGGTAACAAATAAATACCATTAAAGTCATACTGTTGACGATAGGCTTCTAACTGTACTAAAAGAGCCTTTTTAGCAATACCATAGGGCGCATTAGTTTCTTCAGGATAACCATTCCACAGATCGTCTTCCTTAAAAGGAACAGGGGTAAACTTAGGATAAGCACAAATAGTTCCTATACAGACAAACTTCTCTACCCCTTCTTGGTAAGCAGCATGAATTAACTGCGTCCCCATCATTAGGTTGTCATAAAATAATTCCGCTGGTTTTTCCCGATTTAAACCAATTCCGCCCACATGAGCCGCCAAATGAATCACGATATCTTGCTCTTTTACCGCCTGTTGGCAATTTTCCCACTTACACAGATCCAACTCGCGCGACCGCGGTGTGCTAATTTTATCTATAGTAGCTCCCGCCTGACATAGTTGGTCTACTACTTGCTTACCCAGAAAACCAGTACCACCAGTGACCAGGATTCTCTTATCTTGTAAACTCAACATTATTATTAATTACTATTGATTGAAATAAAAAAGCCAATAGCTCTATTTAAGTTGTAGCTTAGTCGACAATGGTAGCAAAATTACGCCGTAGATGGGCATTATCATCATCATTGCTACCATCGGGGGTAGGTAGGTTAAGAGCAGCTAAATCAGCATTAACCATTAATTTGACTAGTTGCTCAAAAGTGACCGAAGGCTGCCAACCTAGTCTTTCTTTAGCTTTAGTAGGATTGCCAATCAATAGTTCTACTTCGGCAGGACGTAAATAGCGAGGATCGAAAGCTACATAATTGTGCCAGTCTAGATTAACGTGATCGAAAGCAATATCTAGAAATTCTTTGATTTTATAAGTTTCCCCTGTGGCTACAACATAATCATCTGGTCGATCTTGCTGCAGCATCAGCCACATTGCTTTAACGTAGTCTTTGGCATAGCCCCAGTCTCTTTTAGAGTCTAAATTACCTAAATATAATTTTTTCTGTGTCCCCTCGACAATTCGCGCTACAGCTCTAGTAATTTTACGTGTTACAAAGGTTTCACCACGGCGAGGAGATTCATGATTAAATAAAATTCCATTACAAGCAAATAAATCGTAAGATTCGCGATAGTTTACAGTTTGCCAATGGGCATAGACTTTGGCACAGGCATAGGGACTACGAGGGTAAAAAGGCGTAGTCTCTTTTTGGGGTACTTCTTGAACTTTACCAAACATCTCCGAAGAACCAGCTTGATAAAATTTAACTTCAATTCCCGTCCGTTGCTGATAGTCTCTAATCGCTTCTAAAAGACGCAAAGTCCCCATACCCACAGAGTCAACAGTGTATTCGGGAGAGTCAAAGCTCACCCTAACGTGAGACTGGGCACCTAAATTGTAGATCTCGATGGGCTTGACTTGTTCGAGAATGCGTCTCAGGGTAGTACCATCAGTTAAATCGCCATAATGTAGAAATAATTTGGCTTCTGGGTTATGGGGATCAATATATAGATGATCGATGCGATCGGTATTAAAGGTAGAAGTTCGACGAATAATTCCATGAACTTCATAGCCTTTGTCTAGTAAAAATTCACTCAAGTAAGAACCATCTTGACCAGTAATGCCAGTGATCAACGCTACTTTGCATTCAGTCATTTCAATTAAATAAATTTGCTATTTACTATATCTTTTAAAAGGAGAAAATAGGCGTTTAATAAGCACCATTATTTCGAGGAAAAACTATTACATTAATAGTTTTAAATATTATCCATAAATCTAGTAGCCAATTGTGGCTAGTTGCATAGTATACATCGATCTTAACCCTCTTGGGATAGGGTATGTCGTTTCTACCTGATACTTGCCATAGACCAGTGATACCTGGCTTGATTTTAAGTACAGTATTGATTTTACGACCATACTTGGGCAATTCTTCAGGTACGAGGGGTCTAGGTCCAACTACGCTCATGTCTCCTTTTAATACATTCCAAAATTGAGGAAATTCATCTAGGCTAGTTAAACGGAGAAACTTACCAATCTTAGTTATTCTGGGGTCACGCTTCAATTTAAAACTATCTTGAAATTCCTGACGCATCTGATCTGAGTTGGTCATAATTGTCTCTAAAATTTCATCAGCATTGTTGACCATAGTTCTAAACTTAATACAGTTAAAAGGCCTATGGTTCTTACCAATTCTCTGTTGGACATAAAAAATTGGCCCTTGGGAATTGAGAGCAATTAATGCCATTAAAACAAAATAAACGGGAGAAAATACAGTTAGAACAAATAAAGCAAAAACTATATCAAATATACGTTTAATAAGATTTCCGTTCAAATTAGGGAAGGATAGACTATTCAACCGATTGAGATTGAATAAAGATTGAAAACCTTTTCTAATTACTCCCTGTACAATTTTGACGGAAATAAGTTGGCTGTTAGCAGTCATCTTACTCCTTCACACATCACACCACACTGTCCAATAATAAATCTATAAAGTCTCGATTGGCTGGTAATTTCCGCACAAAATGTAGCTTTATATCTTTAAATTGGCTATTTCCACTCTCGGTAACAATCCTCGATAAATTTTAAATAGGATTGTTTAAAGATTGTCGGGCTAAACTGGGTTGCTTGCAAGCGACAATTTTCTGGCTCAATTTTGGTTTGAAGTTTTTCAAAAGTTTTTATCGCCTCGATTAAAGCTTCTGGTTGTTGAACATCAAAAAACAAACCTGTCCCATCTTGAGGATATTCGCGAATATCTTTGACTGTTTCTGATGCACCTCCTTTTCGATAAGCAATTACTGGTGTACCGCAAGCTTGGGCCTCAACTAAGGCAATACCGAAGTCTTCGCAAGCTGCGTAAACGAAAGCTTTTGCCCTTGTTATGTATTCTTTGACTACATTATGCGGTTGCCAGCCCAAAATTTGAACGTGAGATTCTGCTAATTGACGTATTTCGTCTAATTGTGAACCTTCTCCAATAACTACTAAAGGTTTTTTTAGTTGATTAAATACCTCGACGATTAAGTATATTTGTTTATAACTTACTAATCGAGAAATTGTCAGATAGAAGTCTTCCTTTTCGGGCTGAAAATCAAATTTTTCTAGATTAACTGGAGGATAGATAACTTTGGCATGGCGACGATAGCAACGCCAGATACGCTTGGCTGTATGTTGGGAGTTGGCAATAAAATAATCGACTCGGTTGGCAGAGATGACATCCCATTGACGTAGACGATGCAAGATATATCTGGCAATGATACCTTGAATTCCTTGACCTTGACGATCGCCCTTTAAGTAATCAAAGGTTAAATCCCAAGCATACCGCATTGGAGTATGACAATAACAAATATGTAGTTGGTGGGGATTGGTTAATACTCCTTTGGCAACTGCATGGGAAGAAGACAAGATTACGTCGTAGTGATTAAGATCCAGTTGTTCGATCGCCAGGGGCAAAAGAGGTAAGTATTTTTGTACGCCATTGCGAGCTTGAGGAAATTTTTGTAGAAACGTAGTGTTGATTTTTCGCTGATAGAGATAGCTTTCAGGATTAGTTGATTCAAAATCAATTAAGGCATAGAGATCGGCATTTATATGTTGCAAAATCTCTTGAACTACTAATTCTGAACCTCCTTTGGCTTTTGGAGTTAACCATTCATGCACTAAAGCATATTTTAAATCCACAGTTGCTCGATGTTAATTAGCCTGAGTAATCAATTGCCATAGTACATCATCCACATCATTTCCCAAGGTTTGATAAGGTTTTAAGTTTAATTGGTCGATCGCATCTGGCTCTACTAAAAGATAAACAGGTTGTGTCTGTTGCCAATATTGTTTTAATTCTTCATCAGAAGCAGGAAGAACAACGCGATCGCTATAGAATTCTAAAGCAGGACGGAAATAGGGATAATTAGTATATATCGTCTGGTTCAAAGGTGTGTATTGCTTAATCATCGCCGCAACTGGTTTAACAGCAAAAGCCTCATTTAATTCCCACAACCAATGACGAGAGTTAAATAGCAGTAGTAGAGCTAGATAAAAACCAATAATAATAACTGGAATAAAGTAACGTGAAGATAGCCATAGCAGTATTGTCGCGATCGTCAAACTGACAGCCACCACTACTAAAATCAGGGCTAAATCTAGTTTTGAAGATACTGATGTTACACTACCCCAACCATAATAGGCACTGGCTATCCAGCAAATTAGCGCAATCAGACTCAGCCAGATCTTCCAAGTGTAAGGATATCTAGCTTTTTGCCAAGCTAAAGCCAAACTAGCCCCAATCAATAAAGATAATCCTGGATAAATCGGTATTACGTACCAAGGTAATTTAGTCACCATTAAGGAAATAGCCAGCAGATAAACCCCACTCCAAACTAAAGTTAGTTTGCTCCAACTAGAGCCACGATCTTTGATGGCTAGTCTGACCCCTCTAGGGAGAAATATGAGCCAGGGAAGGCTATATTTAGCAATTTCCAATAAATAGTACCAAGGGGGACTAGAAACGTGGCTAACAGGCTCCCAAATGCGGTTAAAGGTCTGTTTGCCTAAGCTAATCCCCAGAAATTCTGACCCATAGTGTAAATACTGTAGCCAATACCAGGCGATCGCAGGAAGTACGCCGAAAACGAAACCTGCCCATAAATAAGGATTTAAAAGCAACTTTGGACTATCCCAAAGTAAAAATATAATCGCAATGCCTCCCAGCAACACCCCCATCATGATGCCTTTTGTCAGGCAGACCAAACCAATACCCAAGCCAGCACCCAGTAAAAAACGTGAGTCATTACGTCCTCGTAACAAGCAATAAATAGCTACACAAAACCAACAGGCGATCGCTCCATCTAACATAGCTACTCTACCGTGACGAGCTATGGGCAATAGAGTTAAATAAACCAAGGCAGACAGAACTGCTGCTAAGCGGCTAGTAAAAATTTCTCTGCCAATTTTATATAGCAGAGGTACGCTAAAAGCTGAAAGTAAGGCAGGAGCAAGCCTAGTACTCCATTCACTTACTCCAAACAAACTGTAGGAGAGAGCAATTAGCCAATGTACTAAAGGAGGTTTATTCCAGTAGGGTTGATCGTAATTGATGGTGGGATAAAGCCAAGTATAACTATCAGGTGAACCACGCCAAATATTGCGAGCCACCCCAGCTACAATACCTTCATCCCAATCCCTCAGGGGAAGTTCTCCCAACCCAAAAGTGTAAAGAACTACGGCAGCAATTAATAATCCCAGAAAACACAGGCGATCGCTATTTACCGATCGCTCGCCATCTCCCCATCTCCCCATCTCCCCATCTCCCCATCAGCTTGAACTAATAAATTTAGATGCTGACTAGCTTGTTACTCTGGATAGCCACTAACTGCGCCAGGATCGTTATCTCTTTTTGAACCCAACAGTTCCAGGCGATCGACTTTAATCGTAGGACGAGAACGTTGTCCTCCCGTATTTTTGTCTGTCCAGGTTTCAATCTTTAAAGAACCTTGAATACCGATTAATTTACCTTTTTGAACGTAATTTCCCGCTATTTCAGCAGTTTTACCCCACATTTAGAATAGTCGATGGAAATATCACTATTTCCACCTCTAATACAAAACTGTACGTGCAACTTTCACTGCATACAGCTCCTCAATGACTTGGCTACATAGGGTATTTTCACGTACCTCTGCTGGTTTTCAATCCCAGTTTTCTCATGGTGACACCGACGATGAAGGAGTTGTAGGTTTTTAAATTCATTTTTCCCCCGTCGATTTTGGGAGTAATATGATCTACGTCCCATTCATCATTAGATTTGAATTGTAGTCCACACCAATTACATTTGGCGTTTTGTTTTTTCAGTAACATATGAACTCTAGGTTTTAGGACAATGTATGTCTGTAGCCTGTTTCCCCAATAAGCCCAATCTCCGTCGTAGGGGCTTTTATTTCCCTTGACTTTGATGTGCCTTTTAATGGCTATTTGGTTGTGAGTTCTAAGCGTAAAGGGTTCACCTCCTTTTGGAGCTTCACTGGAGAAGGTCATTCTTCCTTTTATTTCCTTCCAATATTTCTGGTAGGAGGTTTTGTACTTGCCTGTCCTTCTCTTACCCCAATGTAGAAGCATTGAGTATAAGTCATGATGTACCCTTTTGAAGGTTGTTGCACTGCATACTGTTCTAAAGTAATTTGCCCATCCTCTGATATTTGGATTTAATTCGGCTATTAAGTCAATCACCTTAGCGCACTTATTCTTTTGAATAATTTCTCTAAGTTTTTGAACGTGTTTTTTGACGCTTTTTTCACTAGGTTGGATAATTGTTTTAAATCCTAATCTGGCTCTATTATCCTTGAATTGTCTAATATTAAAACCCAAGAAATCAAATCCAGGTTCTTCATCTTCTAATCTAAGTGCTGTGTGACAGATTCTAGTTTTTTCGTCTTTTAGAGTAAGACCCATTGGTTCTAACCATTGGGATATTTTGTATTTCAATTCATGAATTACCGTTTTATCTCTATGGAAGACAACGAAGTCATCAGCGTACCTGACTATGGTTGGTTTCCACTTGAGGGCTTTGCCGTTTATCCTTTTTTTAATTGGATATTGACTGGCAATATCATCTATCATCCCGTGTAGGGCGATATTTGCTAATAAAGGGGATATGACCCCGCCTTGTGGTGTACCTTCCTTGGTAGGGAATATTCTGTTTCCTTCAAAGATTCCAGCTTTTAACCATGCTTTAATTTGTCTCCTCATCTTAGGAAAAGTGTTTATTTTCTTAAGTAATTCGGAATGATTTATCTTATCAAAGCATTTGGCTATATCTGCATCTAGGACATACTTTTGTGCTTGATTTAAGCCAATAAAGATATGTTCGATTGCATCGTGGGCTGACCTGCCAGGTCTAAACCCATAGCTCGATTCTTCAAATTTTGCTTCCCATTCAGGTTCTAGTGCCAATTTAGCTAAAGCTTGTTTGGTTCTATCCTTAATGGTAGGTATTCCCAGGGGTCTTTTCTCTTCACGTCCAGGTTTGGGAATCCAAACCCTTCTTAGAGCGTTTGCCTTGTGATTTAGCTTCAGGTTTTGTGCGGCTTTGATACGTTGGGTGGTATTTAGTGATTTAACTCTATCTACACCTGCTGTATTTTTGCCTTTATTATCCTGAGTTACTCTTCTTACAGCTATGCAGCGCGCTGCCCATGAACGCATTAATGTTTTCTGAAGTTTCTGAACTGCTCTTTTGTCACCACGTTGAGAGGCTCGATAAATTCGTTTTTGCAACTTGAATACTGCTCGTTCTAACTTGCGCCAGTTGAGTGTATTCCATTCCACCGTAGTCTCGAAACTCGTTTTAGATATATTCATTGCTAAGTTACGTACTTATCTCCAAGTCATCGTGAGACTTTGGGCATATCCTTAGCCATTACAACTAGGCTTTTGCTTCAGTCTCAATCTTTCCCTTTAACATCATGCGGATAGCTTCCTACTTGGGCTTTATCGACCTTGCCTAAGAGATGCTAAAGGGTTTCCTCGTTCCGAATATCCATTGTTTTGAGGCTTTAGGGTGACACAATCCGCCGAGGTTGTTTAGGGATGCAGACTATTCCATTTAGATGAATAGTCCTTTATGAATCCAATACATCAACTTGGATTCCAGAAACCTGTTGCCTTTTGGCTCTAGCGTGTCAACTCATTACGCTAGTTCTGGTTAACGACGGTTTTAGTGTCTTTGTATTCCTACCCATAGCCTCTTGCTAGAAGGGATTCCCAGTGAGTTCTGAGTTACCTCCGTTTCTTCCAAGCTGTTCATCATCAGAGTTGCTAATTCCTGTTGATGTGGAAAACGCTTTCACTCCAGCATCCAAGAGGGTTGGACTTGTTATTTCGAGTAAGAATGTTAATTGTTATTAAATTCGTTACTTTTATTTACTCACCAACATGGACATTCAGTTGTCAAGAGTTCTAGGATTTGCATCCTATGCCCTTGCAGCTTTTCCCCCGAATCCCTTGCGGGATGAGGTTTATAGCTTACGAGTCACACCTAAATTAAACCAGTCTGGTTGATCGCTATTACGACTAAGGCGATTAACTGCTAGGGGCAGGTTACATTTAACCGAACCCGATTGAAAATGAATGATTTCTGGCGCAGCACCAGCACGACCTACTAAATTAACAACATTAAGACTCATAAACTACTCGATCTCAATAGTACTAAAGAACTAATATATGATTTTTTAAGTTTAGCAGATTATAACGAGTTAACATCTAGAATAGATTAAGACTCATAAAGTTGTTTAGAGTCAGCAAAAAACTGCTGAAGGTACTAAAAATAAGATTTTTTACCTTCTATTCTCCAAAATTCTTCCTCCAAAGAAGCCACCAATAGTTAAAGATTAATAGTATATTGTATCGAAATAGGATTGGTAAATCTTTGTGTCCAAAGCACGATCTAGTTGGCAGTTAACATTTAAAACACTTATCTTGTTGATGGCAAATAAGAAGCTACGCAAAATTCAGGGATGGGCGTTTTGCTCCTTAGTTGTTGTTCTGATGTGGTGGTTAAACTGGAAATTATTTCTCGCCACATCTGTTGGTATGGGTTTAATGTCCCTAAGCCATTTGCTCAGAAATTCTCATTGGCAACGTTATTGTCAACAGTGGCAAAGTTTTCTAACTGGTTCTAATAGCCAATTAATTTTAGCCGTTAGTAGTGGTGCAATAGGAGCATTTTTTACCTATCTAGCTGCTTCGGTTTGGACAGATAGTGAGAACCAGTGGTTAGCCACAGGAGCAATTTTACAAGTTTTTACGAGTTTGATGACTCTAGCTATTTTATTGTGGTCTTTGTGGCATCAAAAACGTAACACAATAGAATCGAAGTTAGACCAATTACTAGCAGATCTCAGTCATAGTGATGCGCTTAAACGTCTGGTTGCCATCCGCAAGCTAACCCGTTTATTAGTCAGCAATAGTCTGTCGTCAGAATATTATTGGCAATCAATTGAATATTATCACTTGATGTTATCTCAGCCTCAAGTACCAATAGTCAAAAATGCTCTTTTAGAAAGCTTAGACGTTTTGGATGGAGAAAAATTATTAAAACTAAAACGCACACCAGTCAAGATACCAATTCAATTAGAGCATTCGCGCAAACCACTTTTAGACACTTTGGTGCAAGATTAAATATATTTCCTCTTATTTCCTATCTATTTTCTATCTGGCTAGCCGATGACTGAGATGCTAAATATTTAGTAAATAATTGGGGATAAATAATTAGAAAATATACCCACCAAATAATTATCATTACCGAGATGCCAACTGTAACCCACAAAATATGTAAAATCAGCCAGCTACCACCAGCGATCGCAGTTCCTGTGAGAATAATCGACCAAGGTTGACACCACCATGGTTTATAGTCCCATATATTCGTAGACTTGGAATTAGATTCAAGAGCCATAATTATCTTGTTCTATCGACTTGGCTTTTACAGAGTCTAGCTGTTGTCGAACATCATCAATTGCCAAGTTCAACTGAGCAATCTTGTCTTCTAAACCATGGCGAGCTAGTTCGATACTTTCTTCACTACTAAAGGGTATTTCTGTACCATTTTTTAAAATCGAATTATCTTCATCGGAGATTTGCTTATTATTGCGAGTCACCAGTACAGTACCCAGCAAACCGCCGACAACACCGCCAATAATAGAACCTAATATAAATCCACTACCAAAACCATTTTGTTGACTCATACTGATTACATTACCTAATATTGCTGAATTGAAGTCATATTAATTAAGTGCCAAAAGCGCGATCGCCTGCATCACCTAAACCTGGAACAATATATCCTTTACTGTTAAGCCCTTCATCAATAATAGCTGCATAAATTTCTAGTTCGGGATAATTTTCGCTCAATTGTCTGAGGGCAGGGGGGGCAGCTACCACAGATACAATACGAATTAGATTAGGCTGAACTCCTCGACTGATTATTTCTTTCATTGCCATCATAATTGAACCGCCAGTAGCCAACATCGGTTCGAGAATCACAATTCTGGTTTGAGGATTAAAGCGATCGGGTAATTTATTTAAATAACAGCTTGGTTCGAGAGTTGACTCATTGCGAATCAAACCTAAATGATAAATTGCCGCCACTGGCAAAATATTTTGTACTCCATCCAATAAAACTAGTCCTGCTCGTAGGATAGGTACAATACCGATGGGCATCTCAGGGTTAATAAAAGTTGCAGGACATTCGGTTAAGGGTGTTTTTATTACCACATCCATAGTTGGTAGCCAGTTTCTCGTAGCCTCATAAGTTAACCACCGCCCCAACTCAGTCATAGCAGTTTTAAACAGCACAGAAGGCGTATTAGCATCCCGAGCGACTGACAGCCAATGTTTGATTAAAGGATGCTCTGGAACATAAACACGCAATTGTAAGGTCATATTTGTGCAAGCTCGTCTGTGCAGATAAAAAATGTTAGATCTTCTATGAAAGATTAACATTACCTAGTCATTTTACAAGTCTGCCCCTCCGAAGGAAAGACTTAATTTGGGAGAGATGCCGAAGCAAAGGTTAGGATACCCACCCAGAGCCTAGAGTATTTCAAAACATTTCTAACGACGAAGTAATCTATGACTGCTTGGCGCTGACTACTTCAATTTCTTGTTAATTATTTTGTTGCTGAAGCTTTTGTTGCACGAAGGTTAAGACTCGGATTTGTGACCGTTTCCATCAAGATTAATCCCGCTCGGGTTTAAAACAGAATTGAGTAATAAAGGGGTCCAATAAACTATTACAAAGTAGGACAGGCGCTGTTGGAGGCTTGTATTATGAGAAATCTATTTGGCATTGAAGCCCCCATTCGTCGACGAAAATACTCCTTATTTTTAATTGGTAAATATTTTTAAGTAGTAAATAGTCAGCGGCACATCGCCTTCAGAAGACGGTGCCTGGGCTGAACGCTTTTAATTAAGAGAAAGTAAATTAGATTGATCTCTCAATAAATGGTAATTATACCAACTCAACAGCCAAAAGTTACTAATATTGTATTACAGTATTGCACAAATATTATACTTAGAATCAGCAATGAGCCAAAAAACTATAACTTTGCTTTGCTAATACTGCCATTGACATTATTACCTTCGCTCATGTTTGATAGATCTTTACTAATGACGAAGTCATCCATGTCATTGTTATTGTGATTATTTTTTTTGTTGAAATAATTTTTACTATACCGACCTTGATAAGAATAACGGTCAAAATCACTGGGCTTGACCCCATTAATCACCATGCCTAAAACTTTTTGTCTTGTATTGGTAAGAGTTTCTTGCGCTAATTCTGCACTTTCCTGCTCAACCACACCTGGCCGAGTAACAAATACAATGCCATCAACTAACTTACTAAGAGTTAGTACATCGGCTGTTACGGGTAAAGGTGGTGCATCAATTAAAATTAAATCGTATTCTCTGCGGGAGCGACCAACCAAATCACTCATTGCCTGAGAATCAAGTAATGCTAAAGGATTATTACGCACTTGACCACTAGTTAAGAGATCTAATTGAGGCATTGGTCGAGATATGACTGACACCATACTTAAATCGTCAACGATAATATCTTTGAGCCCTTTGCTGTTATCAACTCCCCACAAGCGGTGTTGAGAGGAACGACGCAAATCTCCATCTATCAATAGCACACTGCGACCCAATTGAGCGATCGCCGAAGCTAAATTAGCTGTCACTGTAGATTTTCCTTCTTCTGGAACAGAACTAGTAACCAAAATGACTTTAGGCGGTTTATCACTAGTCAAAAACTTTAAATTCGCCTGAATCATACGATAAACTTCCCCAGAAAAAGAATCTGGTTCTTCTCGGGTTACAATTCTTCCTTGATAGCTAGGTGGTTCTAAAGGAGTTATACCAATAATATTGTAAGAAAATTTCTTTTTGATTTCTGCTAAAGACTGTATTGAGCGATCTTGCATCTCTAGCAAAATGACGGACAAGTTCGCCAAAAATGCCCCTAAAATCAAGCCTAATCCCAATAAAAGCGTTCTACCAGAGCTACCTTGGTCTGGTACAGCAGCATACTCAACAATGTCAGCATTACCACTTTGCTGGTTTTCTGCTAGCTGGACTTCTTGTAAATTATCAATTAATGTCTTGTAGGTCTTGCTTGCTGCTTCAGCAGAACGAACCAATTCCTGTTCTTTCTTTTCTAATCTGGGTATATCTTTAGCTCGTTTCAAATATTGTTGCTGAGACTGATACAAAGAGCTAACTTGTCTTTGTAAGCTAAGTTCATCTATTTTTAAAGTAATAAATTTTTCTAGCTGATTTTCTTTAAGACCATTTTCGGTTTGTAATAAACCCTGGGATACCTCAACTCCCTGACCAACAGCATTGCTAATTAATCCTGTTAGTTGTTGTGTCAGATTATTTTTCTTCTCTAGTAAGCTGATAATACTGGGATGTTCATCATTGAACCGCTGGCGTTCTGTTGCTAGCTGAGATTCAGTCTGAGTTAATTGATCTAAAATACTTTTAACCTCAGGAGAAGCCCCGAGTTGATTTGCTGCCACTGCCTGTTCTAAATTTAATCCTAGTTGGTTTTGCAGAGCAGCTGTTTGGGCTTGTACCCCCTGTAACTCAGAACCAGTAGTCGATATTTGCTGGTTTAATGCTCCTAAGTTGGTAACTAATTCTCTTTTTTCTTCAACTAGGTCAACAATGTCATTCTCAGTTCTAAACGCTGAAACACTAGATTCAGCCTCCTGAACCTTTGTTTCTACGCTAGGTAATTCTTTAGTAATAAATTCTCTAGCAGCAGCTGGTTCAGATTGATTTCCTCTAATTTGCTCCTGAATATATACATCCATCAAGGTATTTACTATCTCCGAAGCGACCTTGGGATCGGGATGGCTATACTTTACTTGAACTACATCTGTGCCGCCAATTAAGTCGGTAGTTAATTTTTTTCGAAAGTCTTCGGGCTTTAATGGCTCATTTTCATCATTTGTTAACTTTTGACGGTCGATTACTTGCTGAATCACTGGCTCAGACCCTAATACCTCAATTTGGGTACTAAGGGGAGTTTGATTAGTCAAAATTGGTTCTAAAGTACTAGATTGCTCTCCAATTCCTGTCAGAGATGCGGCACTTCTTTGCCTAAAAAGTAACTTACCTTCTGCCTGATATGTCTCTTTCTCGAATAAGCTCAGACCTCCTGTGACGCCGACAGTAAGCATGAATATTACCAAAGCAGGTTTCCAGCGTCTTCTGACTTTCAGCAAATACTCAGTTAAATTTAAATCTAAAGCATCTCGTGAGTTAGTTTGAGTTGAATTGGAATTATTTATATTTTGACCGTTAGAGTTATTACTCAACATATTCAGTTAGGTAAATTTATTTTTATGGTGGTACTCTGATTTTTTTTAGTTATTTTGACACTGCGCCAGTGTTTTTACTAATACTTTCCTTAAGATATATCATTGACTACAGAATAAACTGTCTCAATCGCTATAATTTTTAGGATAATTACATAAATTTTGTAATTAACTTATCCTCGTTTTCGGCAATTTCTTTGATTCCATCATCGGCTTATTTGTTAGTATTTCACGGTAGTAGAGACCCTCGAACTCAATCTGCAGCCTCTGAACTGGGGCAAATGTTAACTACAAAATTTCAATCTAAGAATATATTAACCCAGCAAAATTACATAGAACTAAATTTATCTTTTTCTCAGCCAGAAATGGTTACGGCTTTAGATTCTCCAAAAATTCCCTTAATTGAAGTTGCTCCATTAGAATTAGCACCACTATCTTTAAATGAAAGCTTAGTTAAATTTGCTCTGAGGGCACATCAAAAAGGTTTTAAGCGGATAAAAGTGTTACCATTATTCCTTGCTCCTGGTATTCATGTTCAAGAAGACATTCCCTTAGAAATCACTCTTGCCATAAAACAGATTAATAATCAAGTCACAATAGAATTATCTCCATATTTAGGTAAATATTCGGGAATGGTACAGTTACTTTCTCGTAAATTTAGGCAATTATCTGGAGAAACACGTATTTTAATGGTTCATGGAAGCCGTTCACCACAAGTCAATCATTATTATCAAAGTTTGGCTACTCAGCTAAATGCCATAATTGCATACTGGTCTGGTTCTCCTAGTCTTGCTCAACAAGTAATGGCTCAAATCGCTGCAGGTAGGAAAAAGATTACTATTTTGCCTTATTTTTTATTCCCTGGCAGAATAACTAGAGCGATCGCGCT
>JAAUYG010072921.1_pt1 | contig 22269 bp, 15 predicted proteins | sample 7278091 | NCBI WGS metagenome assembly JAAUYG01 (sample SAMN14350201, study PRJNA611818) | marine sediment metagenome | isolation source: surface marine sediment (0.6m) | place: French Polynesia: Moorea | collected 2018-08 | reverse complement strand
TTTTGCACAGGTATTTTGGAAAAAGCTTCTTCCGGGTAGTCTTCAGCACAAGTGTAAATTGTTTCCGATGTGGTAATGTTCCACTGAGATATGGCTGGGGGGGGGGGGGGGTGAGTAAAATAGCTCAAAAATGCATTCCTGGAGTGTTGTAATGGGTATTTTTTTGGCCAACCGGGATGCCCCATCGCGTTGCACAGCAACCGACTGTCTGGTTCTGAAACAGCATAGCACTAGCATGTCGTTTTTGGTTATCCCATAAGTCGTCTTAATTCTGGGGTGGTCTTTGTTTTCGGGGTAGTCTTAAGGCAAAGTATCACTCTACCTTAAAACCTTACAACTGCTAGCCTTCTAAGCCAGTAATGATCAATTTTGGGATTAAAAAAAATTCTCAAAGTGAACCTAAGCAAAGAAGTCCTGTCCTGACAAAAATATGTGGTTCTTGTTCAAATACCCGTACATAAATTAACACTGTATATTATTCATGTGCTAGCATGTGCACTGTCCAAAATTCCATCGTCTTTGCATTATTTATAATAAATCCCACAAATCCAGCACAAAACTAGCTGTTGAATTTCATGATCATACCCATTAAGTTGTGCAAATGAAATAATAAAATATTTTTTCTCTTCTAGATAATTTAATTAAGTTAAAAAACATACCGGTATTATAATTTTTTGCAATACCTGAGGTATAAAAGAAGGTCCAGATACCTCTATTACCATAATAATATCAAAGGAAATGTAGGCTATGTGGACTTTGCATTACTGTAGTATCTATCGACACTTTGTGTTTTTGTACTTGCTACCCGTGCATTGTCAATAAACTATCTATCTATCTATTATGACTGTGCCTGAATAAATTTCAAAATATACTCTGTACAAATTAAGCTACCCTGAAGACTTGTCTTTATACATCCTGTATGGGTATCAACTTAATTGTTTGGGTTTATAATATTAAAACAATTAAGGCCTGAATCTGCAAATACATTATGTACATGCATGCCTAAAAATCATTGAAAATGTCTGTTTTCCAGATTTCTTTTTGTTACATCATATTTAATTTATTAATTGAAATAAGTTTCATTTTAGTCATTCACCACCCCAACACCGCACCGACAAAAAATTGTTGAGGTGCAAATACGTGTGTATTGCATAATATAGTGATCAATTCTGTCCCTTGTTGAATCCCTTCTAATATAAGCCTGATGACACTTACAGCGTCCAGATCAGCTGGGACTCTGCCACGGGCAAGTGTTTGATTGCCTTAAATCCAAAATGTGATGAAAAAAATCTTTCCTAGTCTTTTATCTTCACCATCTTGAAAAAATGGCTATGGTTATTTTCTTTCCGATATTAAGGAGTGCCAGATCAACAGTCAAAAGAACAGTCAAAATACAATGTGTATCAATTCTTTAGTGTTTCTTTGCCAGGAAATAGGATATGAATCATATTATTAAACTAAATGTACCGGTACTAAATAATTTGTATGCAGTTTACTCTTGCAGTACATTGTATAACGATCAGGTGTAGTAGTACATGTTATATCTTGCAACTGTTAGTCTGTTATTCTGCTCCTAATACACTGTTTTCAGTTTCGTTATTGTGTGAATGCTGGTGTACATATACATGTACATGTAGTAGATTTCTTAGAAGTTATCATCACTGTTTTCTGTTTTGATGTTACTAACACTACAATATATTTTGGCGTGTCATGTTGCATATATCACATATACATGTATGTATCTCTGCGTTAATTCTGAATGTTTCTTTTAGAATCTGACGGGGATGAGCCTGAAGACGAGGCAGCCAGAGATAAGAAAAAGAAGGTAAATATAATAAAAAAAGGAATAGTTTAATACATATATTAACATACATGTATATACATATAGCTATCAATATAAAAAGAAAAAAATTAACACGATGTTTGGCTATCATGCGATAGTGAAATTGAGAAACTCTTCGCTGCATACTTTTCAATATTATAAGGAAAGAAGAAAGGCAGCAAAACTTTCAAAATTATAAGAAAAAAAGGACAGCAGAACTTGAGTTTCAAAATTACAAGGAAAAGAGGACAAATGTAAAGGGTGAGGAAAACTTACAAAAATATATGAAAAAAAAGGCAGCAAAAGTTTCAAAATGATAAAGAATAGGAAGAAGAGGCTAAAGCATCATTGGAATACGATCCAGCTAGCTTCCAAATTTTTATATGAAAATTTTCACTGATTGGTGCCTGTAATTTTAGGTCTTATATTGTGGGCAGTAACATCCTATATTGTTTTTTTTTTGTTTGTTTTCTTAATTATTAAGTTGGAAAGTGGAAACCATTGATCTGAAGGACTCTGGTAGTCTGACCAAAAATGCTGATTTTGTTGTCATTCAGGAAGAGGAAGAGAAGGAGATGAAAAAGCCCGAGCCCCCGAAAAAGAAGGTAAAATATTTCATCTTTATACGGAAATATCAAACACGACATTATTTGGTAGATATACATGCTGTGTAATAGTGTGTATGTATTCAAGAGTGAGTGGCATCTTGTAAAATTTCATTGTACACCTTGATCCATTATATATGGTTAAATTTATATAATGGAAGAAGAAGTATTACTAAATATCCACCTGAATTAATAGTGATCCCTTTGTTAATGACTACCAGTACTTTAAAAACAGACCACCTTTTCTAATGTGACGAAATATCGATGCTACTACTGCAGTTCGATTTGCCCTCTCACCAAAGACCACCCCTCTAATGTGCCTACAATTTCTTGTCAATTAGGGTGGCGAAGGCTAAGGTGGAACTAGTGTAATGATTCCATAAATCTGGTATTAGGTTGGGCTTAATCCCTGGCAGGTTTTGACGAAATCTGAACATGCCAGGTATATCTACATGTGTCATATGTTTGATTGCTGCTTACCTGAGATATGGACCAGCATCATTAGCAGCAACGAATATCGTTTCAGATTCAATATTTCAAGATTTAGTCCATTACCACTATTACTGCAAAGTAAACCACCACCACCTCCACCATTGTCTCTACTACTAGTGTTTTACATACTTCCAGATGTTGTGACATCGATCTTTTTTTCGTGATATTTTCAGTCACGCACATGTGCCATATTGTGATGCCACCCTCAAAGGAAAGAATTCGGCTCTTTGCTTCCAGTCAGCTAGGCCAGCCCTCCGGCCTGCTTTCATTGGTTGTGCGGCACATTTCTTCCAGTTGTCATTGTGAAAAACAAAACTTTGTTTTGCAGAAACAATGTACTGTGATGTTGGAAACAAAAGAAAAGCCAGAATGGTGTGCTAACCAAACTGAAAGAACTGTAATCTACTGTAAGGTGGGATGATTTTTTTTGAGGGGGGGAGGAGGGGGGGCAGTCAATTGCAATTTTATAATTGTGTCTGTGATTATATAATACAAGGATAAGCCAAAAATGTAAGGTGCGATATATAAGATGGGTTTCTTTGGTAAACACTGAGTTTCATAATGTGACAACTTTTCAAATTTGGTAATATTGCATTAATCTAGTTAAATATGTGCATGTACCAATGGCAGTAGTAGAACTTTGGAAATTGCTTCTGTTCAAAGTCGAGGCTTTTGAAATGCATAGTTCGTGAATTTAGTTGATAAATGCGTGGTACAAGGTAGATTGTGTTACCTACCAGCACATGTAATGTTCTAAAGACAAAACTTTACATCTTATTCTAAGTAGTCGACTCCGAATGCATTGTCCAGAATGGAAAGGTATGACTTTACGTCCAAAAGAATTCAAGTGTGAGTCTTGTTTCCTAAAAATATATGTTTAAACTACCCGTAATCACATAATTTATGTAGAATGTATGAAGCATATATGAAGTAAGTTTCGTATATTCTATGATTAAAATTGCTCAGGGTGTGCTTCTACTGTCTGTGATACATTTTCTGTGTAATGAATGTCAATGTAATTTGTATATACTGGTTTTCGTACTCGTATTGCCATCAGCTCTCATGAAACTTCCTGAAAAATAAATCAATAACTTTACATGTATACATACTGTTTTTGTGGCAGCCGTAGCTGCCTTGAAGGGACCATATTTTATCATCTGTGACAAGGTCTTTGTTTACTTTAGTTTGTTTTAGTAAAGCAAACTTTTTTATATTGTGATAAGTGTAACTTATAAAACACAAGATGTACATGTGCATGATGTAGTTTTCTATTTTCACCTTTTCCTCAAGAAGACTTCATGCAGTGATGAAACGGAGTCGACTTCTGCTGTGAGAAAAATACATGTATCCTTTTGTTACACTTTGTCAACAAAACAAATGGCAGTCTTTACATATACAGTTGTCCGTATGTGCACTAGGTACTCTAAATTCATTAATTTTTGTGCGGGAATTAATTGTCGAATTCGCAAAAAAACAATCTTTAAATCGCAGAAATAAATACCCCGCAAACATAATTCATGTACCCAGATAACTAACAAGACCTCTGAGCTAGCACAAATATTAATCTCCGCAAACATGCTTTTGTCTCAAAAACGCAAACATTAATCCCCGCAAACATTAATGAATTTACAGTATCCCAAATACAGTGTTCACTGTGAAAACTGTAGAAATCCTTGTGACGTATCCGCTTTTTAACTATGCCACATACTTATGTTATAAATTGAAATATCATGTTTCATTCCTCCAGTAGTATTCTTGTCAGTATCATGTATGTAAATGTATGTTAATGTATATGCAGCCGATTGGTGGTGAATTTTGGCAAAAGAGTTTTAAGTATTCTTTTGCTGCTTTTTATACTCAATGTTTTTCATACAAGCTGCTACATATGCATGATATGATTGATTAAAATTAATGGGATGTATGAATATAATCTATTGTGTGCTGGTGCTCGCGAAGTAGAACACCTGCGCATGCTACCATGTTGTACGAGTCTTATTATTGTTGATATCTCTACAGTGAAACCTGTCTTGAGAAGATGATAACACTACAGCGAAACCTGTCTTGAGAAACTTATGTTGTGAATGACCACTACTTTCTAAGACCACGACTTCCAGGTAGAAGGTCCTACATTTCAATAAAACTGAATCTGTCACCAAAGACCACCTGTCATGAGAGACCACATTTTTATGGCCGATGGGATAGTCTTTTAAGACAGGTTTCACTGCAAGTAGGTGCAATGTGAAAGGCGTATCTTTATCCATGGACTTACGGTGTATTTTAGGCTTTACTATTTATAGCTCTGCTGTCAAAGCTCTTAAGAGAAACACAATTGCGGGGACGGCATTGTTCAAAGCATATGCACACGTGTGCTTTCCAATGTAGCATACACTACAATAGTGGACTTTTTGTGATGCCTTTAGAAAAGTCGAGTTTTGTGCCTTGAGTAAGTAGATTGTATTTTTGCTGTTGCTCGTACAAAAGTACAACTGTACCAGTATCTGTCAATTATAGTTAATTAATGTCCGTTTGCTAAAGTAACAAAACATTAAACCTACCCGACCTTAACAGCAATCCAAACTACAGTACACCCGCACTTTGCAACCACCTAAGCTTTAAAACCACCTCAGAATAAAGTCCACATCCCAGCAGTACACAAACCACATTTTTAATGTCGAGTGTAGTCTTAAGAAATTAAACCACATCACAAGTAACACCAGTATGTATACCAGTCCCACAGTTGTATGGTCTTAATTCTGGTCTTTCTATATGGGATAAATGGTCAGACTCTGGTTGAACACATAGGATATAGGGAGTCTAGTCTTTAATGGCAGTATTACATGAATGAAGGAATTAATCATATTTCACATCAGTTTTCAACCCGTTTAAGAAAATACGGTGTGTACTGTATAGCCAACAGAAGTCGCCAACATTTTAATGCCTTTGGTTTATAATGCGCTTGCCGATCAAACCCCAGGCTCCACCGAGGTCTCCTTCGCCACTTTATGTTGTAATAATTAGAAACCAAATTCTCTGATGGAAGGGTGACTATATGTATTTATTCGCACATAGACTGTAACATAACCAACCTGCTCATAGTTATTTAATGTTGTTTTGCTTTCAAACATTCCATAAATACAGACCATGTATAGGCATGTGTTAAAAAAGTATTGAAAACTTTGTCTCTGTATCTTAGTTCTATATTTGGTATTTTCTCATGGGTACATGTATTTTGATTATTTGGGGCAGTTTCCAACATTTATTTTTAATAGGTATTTTAAATTCGCACAAATGTTTCAAACCATAATTCTTGCCATGGGATTGAGACCCACAATAACAGACCTATCTCGGGATCAGATTCCGACTTCTCGGTGGCTGGAGCGCTCCACAGTTATTGTGAGTCTCGGCCGCATGGCAAGAATTATGGTTTGAAACCGAATTCAGGTAATGAACATAATATCGTGTACAATGCTCGTTATTTACTGTATGACATTGTGTCCATATACATTGTATGTGTGTTTTTATTACTGCATGTATATGCTTCCACGTCTGTCCAGTGGCACATGTGTCACCCATCCATCACCCATGTGTCACCCATCCGTTCTACATTGTAGCCGCAGATCAAGCTAGACCGCTGCGATCACTGGGCCCAGTCACTGGGTAACACACCCCATAACATGCTATCCGGGAAAGCTGGCTTTGCCTGTAATATAGCTGTCAACATTTTGGATTTAATAATATAGTAGCTGAATAGTTCGGATTGCTTATTCATATTTATATTGGAGTAAGGAGAGTTTAAATAAGGCATTATAATTGGTTTATCTGCTGAGTTTTCTAATGCCAGCAAAGATGTACTGGTCATGGGTTCGTATATATTTGGCATCATCACAATTACTATTTCTACCACATATATGCTCTTTAGATTTAGTTCTTATACATGTCTGTGATGCCTTCAATGTATAACAAAGAAGGGAGAGATTGACTGAATAAACCAGGCAGAATATACAATGATGTGCCTTGCCTTGTTTTATCTTGGATGATGTAATGGAATCCTCTATGGTAGTGGTAGTGCTATAGTAACAGAAGTAGTAGTAGTAGTAGTAGTAGTAGTAGTAGTAGTAGTAGTAGTAGTAGTAGTAGTAGCAGTAGTAGTAGCAACAGCTGTAGTAGTAGTAGTAGTAATAGTAGTAGTAGTAGTTGTAGTAGTAGTAGTAGTAGTAGTAGTAGTAGTAACAGCTGTAGAGGTAGTAGTAGTACCGTAGTAGTAGTAGTAGTACCAGTAGACCAATGGTATCAGTTTACATTCGGCTGTATAGACCCAAATGATAAATGCTATAAGTTTAATTGCTTCCACAAAGGCTTACAGCTGTAGCAATTTCCCCAAACAAAAAGCCACTGTCACACCACAGTTGAAAGGGAAAGCAAAATAAATGTACGACTGATCCCACCATCATTTACATGATTTAAGGTTACCCACCACTGTCTTTCATCTCTGAGTCTCTCTCTCTCTCTCTCGCTCTCTCTCTCTCTCTCTCAGCCTTGAAACAAAAGAGTATAAAACACATTACTACCGTTTCAAGCTGAAAATTGCACACATACCGTCCCTTTTCATCATGTGCATTGCAGGGCCACTTTTCGTCTATTTTTGCATCACCTTCCTACGCAAGATGACTCTTACTCGCAGCAATTGTCGCAGCAGTTGCATGGTCCGGGCGGAATTGTGTCCAAAAGAAAAAAAGGACCAATGAACGCCTTATGTCTCTCATAAGTGCTTTCATGCTCATAATAAGTGTAAATGCCGTGTGTGCCTTTGATCGTATTTCAGTCAGACTCGAGGTGTGATCTACAAAGGATAATCTTCTGCAATTATAGTTTCTTATTATCGTAAATTAGCAATAATGATAGCTTACTGCTGCATTTTAGTAAATGTGATATCTACTTTGCATGAAGGTGGATACGGATTATATAGTGGAACCTAGAGAATGTGTGTTTTTACTTTCTTTTAGACGTATCTGTGTTTTCTATTGTGCCCCCACGTCACATCTATAAGTTATCACATAATCTAAAGATAAACGGTAATTGTGGCTGTTCTTCGTCCAAAACATGGGGAAAAATTTGGTCCATCCACAGAAAATGACACAATCTGAAATATTTGCGGCAGGGGAATACATCTGTTAGGTTGACTTATGCCGAACTTACCTGAGGTACAAAACTCCTTTTGGGGACTTTGGATTGGGACAATTAAAAACTGGAAAAGAGAAACTTCCCAACGCAAATAGGATGTACTTCATTTGGGTTGATGGTGTTTCGGGGATGCAATTTTTTTTTTTTTTTTTTTTTTGCATGCGTATGTGAAAACAAAATTGTCAAAGAGAATATAGCTTTCGCTTCATCAAATGAAGATAAATTCATGTGCCTTATGAAATTTGTCAATGTGCAGGTCTCGAAATTTCTTATTAAAAGGTACGAAGTTAGAAACAAGAGGCCTAGGGGCCTTGGCACTGCTTGGTCACTTGTCAGCTTGGAATGAGTTAGGTTTATGGCCTAACAGCCATGTAGCTACTAGCTATGAGGCTGAGGTGACTAATCCTAATTTTGACATTTGAATGCCTATCTTAGATGAGACAAGGAATGACGTAAATGTAAACTATATACATTATTACTAACACTCGAGGCCCAAAGGTACTCCACATACGTTGTACTAGTGGTTCTGAGTCGCAAATTTCCGTCTGTTATGCTGTATTGGCAACCTTTTTGAGTTACAACCCATTTCAGACAAGTGCACCAATTATATGACCCCCAAAATAACCGTGAACAATAAAAGGTCAAAGGTATCACATATAAGTGTTACTATACTGTCCCTAAAGCATAAATTTCAGTCCATTTGTCTCTGACCAGCCATTCCATTTTCTAGTTATAGGCCACTTTGAGACGTGCACCGAATAATCCCAAAATGACCTTGGATCCCTATAAGGTCAAAGGTACCCCACATGTGTGTTACTAGTCTCCCCGAGTCCCAAATTTATTTTTGAGACAAGTGTACCGAATGACTGCCAAACACTACAAGGCCAAAGGTATCCCATATATGTGTCACTAATGCCCCAGATTCCCGAATTTCACCCACGCTTAAATTGTTCTACGACCATCCCTTTTCGACATACAAATTATCCTAGATGAGACAAGTAATGAAGTAAATGTAAATTACTAACACATGTAACACTCGAGGCCCAAAGGTACTCCATATACGTTGTACTAGTGGTCCTGAGTCCCATATTTCCGTCTGTTATGCTGTATTGGCAACCTTTTTGAGTTACAACCCATTTCAGACAAGTGCACCAAATGACCCCCAAAATAACTGTGAACAATAAAAGGTCAAAGGTATCAAATATAAGTGTTACTATACTGTCCCTAAAGCATAAATTTCAGTCCATTTGTCTCTATGACCAGCCATTTTCTAGTTATAGGCCATTTGAGACATGCACCGAATAACCCCAAAATGATCTTGAACCCTATAAGGTCAAAGGTATCCCACATGTGTTACTAGTCTCCCCGAGTCCCAAATTTCAGTCCTTTTTCACTCAACGATCAGACGTTTCAGACTTGCAGACCATTTTGAGACAAGTGTACCGAATGACCGCCAAATGAACTTGAACACTACAAGGGCGAAGGTATCCCATATACATGTATGTGTTACTAATGTCCCAGATTCCCCAATTTCACCCACGTTTGCTCTACGACCAGCCCTTTTCGACATACAAAGTTGTTAACAATCGGAAATGCACCGAATGACCATGAACACTGTCACATAATAGTCAAGTGTACCCTGTATACATTAAATACCACAATCCATGTTCCAGTTGTGTAAATTGTGTTTTTGATGCAAATGTGGTATTTTTTTAGGACTGTGATATGAAACTACCCCCCTCCCCTCGTATCGATTGTGTGGTTCTAACCCCGGGGTTCTAACGTCTTGCATACACATCTTTGTACATATTTGGTTGTCCGCATTTCTTTTGATGCATCATTTTTCTGTCAATAGTGTTTTATACGCTAAAATATTTTCTTGTTTAACAAACTTGAAATAAAATTGTATTCTATTCATTCTATGAGACTGTGTTCCTTTTATCATCATATATGTACTTGATTGGATGGATCATGTCACCAATGTACAGTACTAAAATATAGATTTTCTGAAATATGGTGTCGCACACTTGCTTGCTGTATACGTTTCTTCTAAAACCAGCAGGTGTGTATGTATGGTGTATAATATTGTCCACTGAGTGTCGCTCATGCCGATCGTGCGTCCGTTGTCCTAGCCTAGCTCCATCAGCCTTGTATGATCCGCGGCGCGACACTTGTCACATGGCCTGCTGGAGGCAGCTAGCTAAGCTACGGTCGTCTGTCCTATCATTGTCGCTTGTCGCTAGTAGTAGTAGTAGTAGTAGTAGAGATTAGTTTTCTCTCATCTAGTTTTACTGTTTATTATTATACATAGTGTACAATAGAATAAAATATAGAACAAATTACGAAAATAATAGAACAAATTACGAAAAATTACGAAAATAATAGAACAAATTACGAAGATCAAGGTTACAAAAGTGACAGGAACACGTCTACTATTTACACAAATACACAAATATTTTTTATAATGTCATCGATGTCGGTAGGCCGCATGTGTAGCATGCCTATCTATGAGCAGGTCACATTTCATAGTTAAAAATTCCCTAACAGCTATTGCACTTCGAAAATTATGTGCGGTACACTTAGAAATGTAAAACCTTATGCACATCCTCTTATAATTTTAAAGATCAACCATATATTTCCAGCATATATGTGGTAAAATTTTACTAACTTCCGAGCCACTACCCAAAATAGCTAAGCTGCCACCGACTAGCAAACACGAATGGTCAGAAGTAATAATTAATATCAGAAATAAAACTGGTAAATCTTCTAGGTCTACATATCTGTGTCTGCATGCTACATGTACAGCTGTCATCGCAAACCATTGGCAATAAACTACGTCGTGTCCTATAAGGCAGACACATCACCTTGTGGACACTTTTCTGACAACCAACATGACCTTTGCAATACCGGTAACTGTTGAAGACAGCTCCCATAATCAGATATAATCGGGCATCCTAAAGATGGCACAGTTGTACTTAAACATTCTCGCACAAACCATGCAACCAAGAATGGCTTTGTTAAATGTAGCCACCAGAGTATTGGTTCTGCGGTACATATTATTCAATGCCCCTTTCTATACCATATTATCTGTGGCATGTGGTCCGTCAATGCATGACCAAGATGGGTCGTGCTTATGACCTTCCCATCAAAATTAATGCTAACACAACCATGGACAGCATTGCCGAACGGTACAAGCTGAGTTTCACTGGTATTAAACCTAATATTAAATTCCTCAGAGTAAGATTTAGCAATTGGCAACATCTGGCGAGTAGCATGTAAGGTAGGACACAAAAGAAATTACATCATCGGCACATGCAATGGATCCCAGGAAAGTTCACCGCCGGAAGCTTTCAACCCATAAAAATTCGTCAATGTACACGACAAAAAGTATGGGGAAAAGCACTCCAACTTGTTTCACACCATTGCGTATGCATGTACATGTATAGTAGTAGTAGTAGTAGTAGTAGTAGTAGTAGTAGTAGTAGTAGTAGTAGTTAGTAGTAGCAGCAGCAACAGCAGCTCCGTGGTAGTAGTAGTAGTAGTAGTAGTAGTAGTAGTAGCAGCGAAGCGGCTAGGCGGCTTGTCGGAGGGTTCTTAGGCCCTGGGGGAGGAAGTCCTTGTGGACTCCTTTGCAGACTTGGTCGAGCTGGCAGAACGACAGGCAGATCGACCAGAAGACTCAGTACCAAAGGGAACCAACCCCTCCTCGGCCGTAAAAGGTCGGATGGCAATCACGTCTGCTTCTTCTCGCCTGATCTTGTGAAGTGACAGGTGAAGCAGAGGAATGGGTGGGTACATGTATAGGAGACCCTTGGACCAATCAGCCTGTAGGGCATCACCTCGACAGGCCGCGGGTTCCGAAATCCGGCTGTAAGAGACTGGAGCTTTCGCGTTCGCGCTTGTTGTGAAAAGGTCTGCCCATGGGCTCCCCCACGCACGAAAGAGAAGGTTGGCTACTCCTTGATCGAGCGACCACTCCACTGATCCCTCCAGTTTCTCTAGCCCCTCGACACGCCCCCCCCCCTCCCCCCCTCCCCATTTCCTGTTCAGATAGGAAAGGACGGTGGTCTTGTCCGTCTGAACGAGGAGAACTCCGTGTTGAAGGCTCTCTTGGAAGAACTGGAGTGCCCTGAGAACCACCAAAGTCTCGAGTATGTTGACATGGCTCTGAGACTCTTCCTGAGTCCAAGTTCCCGCACCGTGTCTCCCATCCAGGACTGCTTCCTAATCGTGATTGGAGGTGTCCGTGGTTAGTATTTGCTTCACTGGTTGGAAGCCCAGGGGGACTCCCTCTGCTACCTGAGAGGGGTCTGCCCAAAACCAGAGAGCCTCCAGAACCTCCAGCACGTCCAGAGGAATGACCTTGGAAGTGGAATCCGATCTCCTCCTGAAATTCCTGGACAGGTGCGTTGAAATCGGTCTTAGTCTGAAGAGACATAGAGGGACTGTAGCATGACAAGAAGCCAGGAGCCCGACAATGGTCTGGAGGCATCGAACTGATACGCTCCCCTGGGATAAGAGATCCTGATATGCCAGGGTTATTGCCTGGGTCTTGTCCAAGGATGGCTTTACCAGGCCGTTGAAGGTGTCTATCCAGGAACCGAGATGTAACATCACCTCAGAAGGGACAAGAGAGGATTTGGTTAGATTGAGGACAAATCCCCGTTGAAGATGGAGATGAACGGTGGTGTTGCGAGCCGAAATAACTAATTCCTTGGAGATCTGGGCATGGAAGATGTCGTCTATGTATGGGAACATAGACGTATTCCAGATGTGAAGGAAAGCTGTCACTGGGGCAACAGCTTGGTAAAAAGCCTGGGGGCTGTTGCCAGGCCGAATGGCAGAACTTTCCATTGGTAAACGTGGAGGGATCCTTGACGGTCCGTCAACGCAAACCTCAGAAATTTCCTGTGTGAAGGGAATATAGGAACGTGAACATAGGCGTCCTTGAGGTCCAGTGAAATCATCCACATGCCCTTCTGCAGATCTAGTAGGATAGAGGCCAGGGTCTCCATCCTGAACTTCTCCACGAGGAGGTAAGGATTTAAGCCTCTCAGATTTAGGATAGGACGAAAACTGCCTGTTTTCTTCATGGCCAGGAAGTAGTGGGAATAATATCCTCCCCCCACACACACGTCTGGAGGAACTTCCTCGATGGCTTCCTTGTCCAGGAGGGACTGAATCGTTTCGAAGTGCTGCTTGCTTTAGAGGATCGGTAGGAAGAGGAGTCTCTAGAGGCTGTTTGGCTGTCGTCGGAGAGGCCATGAAAGACAAGGCATACCCCTCTGACAAAATCTGAAGCACCCACTGATCGGTGGTGATGCGTTTCCAAGCCTCTAAGAAGTGAAATAATCTCCCTGCTACCGGATAATCGCCGAGTTGAAGAGTTCCTCCCAGATCGTCTTGTCGGAGATCTGGAAGGTCGTTGATGGATAGGCTACCCCCGGAGGAGGGAGCAGCCTGCTCCCCAGTGGCGAACAGGGGGAGGCTCCTTGAAGGAGACTCCCTTTCTGTTACCTGACTGGGAGCGTCCCCTGCCCCTGGAGTGATTATGAGAACGGGACCTTGAATGGCTCCTATGACCTCCCCTTGATGAAGATTCCATCTGGGAAGGAGGAGCGTTAGTCGGGGCTGGAGACCTGGATGTCGATGATCCCCCAGAATGACCCTTGAACATGCTGCGGCTGGAACCTCTCTTAGTGCCAAAGGCGCAGGCCTTCTTGAGCTACTCGTACTCTTTATCCAGGTGGTCTGCCTGCTGGAGAATTTCCCCGTTGAATAACAGATCCCCCTTGAAGGGAATGGGTGCCAAGCGGGACCTCAGAGGGGTCCAATTGCCGAGAGTTGACGTTTTGATGGCCTGTCTACGCACCAGACCCAGTGAAGAAGACGCCCCGGACAGGACGACCTTGCACTGTTCAACCAGAGCACGGTAAAGGTGGAAAGTAGCATCCCTGGTGAAGGTGTCCTGAGCGTGTTCGAAGAAATAGCTGGTGAGTACCCAGCAATGCCAGTTGGTACGGAAAGGGTCCCCATAAAGGCTTCATACAAGGCCTCGACGACCTTCCTATGGTCGAAGACTGACGAGGCTGGAACCGTTCCCCTAGGATTGTTGGTTTCGACCACCTGGTCATCCAGGGGAGGGGCCTTGAAGAACCTCTGGTAGGTGACCTGGGGGACCCGAAATGGTGAAATGGCATCCGTCAGGCGTGCCTTGGGCTCGGGGGCCCTGAAGGCATCAGCATCTGTTGGAGGATGTGATTGTCGAGGGCTAATGCTACGGACTGGATACTCTGAGGCTCATCTGGGAGTAGTGCCCAGCGAGAAGCAGGTGTTGGCAGGCCTCGAACCAGAAGATCTGGCATATGTATCGCTCAAAGAACCTCCCTAAGGATGTCACCATATGAAAGGTCAGGCCTGGAACCTAGGGATAGCATATCCCTCGAGGTGTCCAGGAGTCGTCTAGGAGAAGATGAGAAAGGCAGATCTCCATGTTCCTGCAGGAAGGAGCCTCGAAAAGAACGGTTATCATTTCGACTATCAGCTGGGTAGGAGGAACGTGAAGACCAGGACCAAGGCTGGTCCCCGGAGGTCGAGGAGTGATGCCTGGAGGCTCCCTGAGAAGAATGAGGAATGGAGTGGTACTGTGATTGGCTGCATCTCTCCAAGGTTGATTCCTGGACGGATGAGGAACAGACCGAGTAAGCGGTGGCAGAGGACATTCTGGAGGCCAAAAGGGTTTCATTCGCAACCGAGTGTACCCCGCCAACTTGGGACTGGCCCCCTCCTACTCCTCTACGAGACAAGTCCATAGGCTTGAGTGCCTGAGTCTCGAGAGTTTGGGAACAGATAGTTACGCCACAACTGGTGTCTGCACTCGTAGACTGAGCCGATGCCGCCTCTTCATCCATCTGTACTACAACGTCGTCCTTCCTGTGAAGCTGGAAACGGAAGCATTATCAGGAGCATGCACGTCAGCCGCTACTGACTGGCTACAAAGAGTGTTACTCTCAGTAGAAGAAGAAGAATCTACAGTCGCCCCCTCCCCCTCAGACTGGGTGTCGAGGGACTCCTCCAGGGGGGAGAAGGAAGAGGATAAATCCTCAGGAGTTTGGATGTGACTGTTAGCTTTTTTGTAAGCATCAGATACGTTCTTCATCGAATCTGTGTAATTTTCTTTACCCTGTAGCTCTATTATATTCTGTGCTAAGAGCTTGGTAGAAATACGGGCTGAAGGAGGTTTAGCATTGTTTTGTTTATCCCCCTTATACAGGACGTACCATAAATACTGGTGTAGGAAACGAGCCCTGAAGGCTTTCCAATTTAAAGCTAGGCACTGAGTGCACCTAAACATGGCATGTTTCATTCCCAGACATGTTAAACAAGTATCGTGGGTGTCAGTGACAGTAATCTTGAGATTACAGGAAGTACAGCATTTAAAGGCCAGGAGGGATCTCTTATTCCCGGCGAGTTTAGTGGCGGTAGCTGAGCGTTTGCGTTTTTTTGACTTGTTATGTTTCTTAGATTTAGAAACCAACGGGGAACATTTTCTCCAGTGCAAAACAAAGCGAAAATAAGAACGGCAAATACAGCTACCCCCACTAGAACTGGCCACCAAACAGTGTTTAGATAAATGTCGTAAATGCCTTTGGGAAAAAGAAAGAAAATCGATACTTCCCTCAAAAGAAAGAGTGCGGAGAGAAATGATCCCAACAATAACGACAGTAGTCCTTGTAGCGATGGCACTCCCTGTAATACGTTGCGTTGCGTCCGAAATTTAACACAGAAACATGAAGAAGTAATGGAAAATTTTTCCACGTGGTAATCTAGTTCATAGAACAGTACTGCTGTGAAGAGAACGTGTGTATTCATCAGAGCCGGAAAGTTGAGTGAGGGCTATAGACGGTTACCGCTGCTTGCTTGCATGCGGACAATGGCCGTTACGCTTTGTGATTTCAGGGGCCTTTGTCAGGCCATGGCAATGGAACAATGCGGCCTTTCTTTGTGTAGTTTGGGCGGGAAAACCTGGGGGTATCGGATTTTTAGACGAACTTTTTAAGTGGGGATCGTTCTATAACCGATTTCTTGGGATTAAGGCATTTGGGGGGGATTATACACCGGTAATTCGGCTCTGCTGTTGATCCCTGTCAGAATCTGCATAAGTAATGATTTGAAGCAAGCGTAGTTATAATCAATAATTCTCACTTGAATATTGTAAGATTACTCATATGTAGTAATATGCATATACTGCCACAAGAGGCCACGCGGGGTCACCACTGCTCACCATTACTACATGTTAGTAACTTAATAACTGAATTCAGAGGTACTGCAGAAACAGAGATAGCGAAGAGTAAGTAGGGATAATGACTTAATGGGTATTGAATGAATGGAGAAGGAAGATATATGGCTACCTCAGAAAATTAAATTGCCCCCATGTCTGGCAAAATTCCTGGGGTCCAAGCAGGTGACTTTAAACCATAGGGAGCCCATTAACACCTATCCACAAATTGACCATTCCGGTCACTAGGAAGGTAGCAACAACATGGTTTGGCCTCCCTGGCAAGAGGGATTGCCTATTTCTATCATATAAGGACATGACCTGTAATTTGCTGGCTAATTATTGAAAAAGACAACAAATCATAAAACACCTAGAATTACTAGTTACTGGTAATGTCGTTGGTAGCCCATACTCTATGTTACTGCTGAGTGCAAGATTACTAGATATAGTAAGCTCTCTGACTGCATTAGAGCTGCAAGACGTATTTTAATCTGCTCCACTATACATGTATTCCAGATCAATATATTTCAGATTTCCGGATTTTCTATGGACCCCAGTAATTGACGTTACTTTACCTACACTCAAAAAGTGTGCAAACGTATGTGATAGGTTCTTGCTTGTAGTATGGTAAGCATTCTTGTACCTGCCAGTTTTCACAACAAGTCAACAGAAACAATGAAGAAATACATGTATATTTATTGCACCACACTCTCCACGGTAACAGTCTCCATAACAATTATATCCTCTCTGACTTCCCCCTTATGACAATTGCACCTTGAACGCTGGATTGACTAGCTGACTATGTAAAGTGAACACAGGAATATAAAGTCCACGCAACATGTTAGTCCTGTAAATAGGTCGGCTATTTACTAAACAGAATATACAATAGAGACAAAAATAGCAACAACTAGCAGCAACCAGCACTGAAATATCTATCTAGTGTTCAGCATCTCTTCCATCTACATCAACATACAGAAAACCTGTATTAGAAGAACTTTCAATAGACCTCAACAGGTACTGGCTGTAATACGATATACGAAGCTTCTATTGTACAGCGGAATCCTACCTTAAAACAATTCCTCCCCCCATAAAAAGTTATACACCAGTGTCATATTTGTTGAAAATTAAGAAAATCCCAGAATACTTTGGCCTGAATTGTGGGTGGTCCTAAGTTCTTACATGTATCTTTTTATGTAATTTTTGTGAATGTATGGCGGTAGTTTAATACTAATGTTATGTTCCTCTAACATAAACGCATTCAGAAACAACATTGGGTTACCTGTGATACTAGATGGCATCCCGCTGAATTTCATGATACAAAATGCATCTTAAACAAAACATACAGATACAGAACAACACGTTAACATTTAGGGATATCCATCACATAATAACTGCATGATAAAGCTGAAATTCGACTTTCTATTACTGGCAAACATATATGTGAGCATATCTTAGTATTTGAAAACTTCAGTTCAGAAATTTCTGTATATAAGAACTCTGATTTGTCACAGCACCAGCCAACAAGGAAATCATGTAATGTTAGACAGGGCTGCAGTTTTCCAAAAGAAAAAAAAGTTAAAGCCACATCTTAAGATTCCCGACTTACTAGTACCCGCTACATCAAAACTTGAGACTTAGTGTTTACGAAGAACTGATCAAGTCTCATCAGAAACTAATTTTGGTTAAGTGCACTTGTCACAGAAAAGATGAGAAAAATGTTTCATCCAGTGGAAAGAAATACAGTTCATGTAATGCTATAATACTGACATAGCATCATACAGTAAGTAATCTCATAATACATGTGTTCATCAGAACCTGAGTAAAATTTTGTCTGTGACTATCATTTCTACTAATACATGTCAGCATCCATATAACATGGTCATGAAAGCTTCAGTTCTATACAAGAAGGTGTGGGTGCGATTCAAACTGGGCCCTATTCTGTTGAAGAAACATATTTAGATCCCATTTCAAATGCAACATGCACAAAAGTTGAAAAACAGCGCCTCTACTGCTTTAGTCACTGAGTTGAGTGCTGGTGAAGACATTGTACTCATATTTCAGCTAGTTGCTCTTTACGTGTTTATGCAGGAAAAGACATGGCTGCTACTTGATATAGATGAGTAAATGCTCTATAGAATACATTGGCAAGTTCTACAGTGATGTCACACATGGAGGAATTACCAACACAACGACGAATTGGCAGGAAATTACATCACATGCTCCACACATACATGGACAGGAAGCGACATCAGAGGCATACAAATGAATTTACACTAATATAAGCTGTCGATAATATGTATACATGCATACCTTCATCTGCTGATTCTCTTTATATAAATGCCTTTAAGTTACATACCTGCTAAATTTATGCTAACTTATGCCTCGACCTCTGTAGACAAATGAATACGTTATGTGACACCCATAATCAACAAGTAGAAAACAACGTTAAGTCCCTCAGCAGTTAGCCCAGTATCTTATAAGAGTCCCATTGAAAATATAAAATACCAGCGGAAGATTCAGAAAACAAATACCCTGACTTGTACACAGTCAATGATATGTAAAAATGAACACTGCACAATATTATTTCTGGGGCTCCAGATGAGTCCCTTCCTGTTAGGTCGTCACATTTTGGTCAAAAATTTGAAACTTGCAAACCACTTCACACAGGTCACTTTCACTAAGTGTCAGGTCACAAGTTAAACTCCCCATTAGGTAGGTTGCAGGTCATGAAATACTAGCACCCATCTGGAGCCCCATTCTCTATGGAAGGAAGTTGACAATTATAATACTTGTAGTCTCCTAAAACACTACCTACTAATATGCTAAAACACCCAGTATATTAAGAAAACCTTGAGACATTACGTAATGACATGAGAATTATCACATCCCAAACTTGCCTGCCAGAAATGTACAACTTTTGTGTACAGCATATCCCCCTTCCTGACTTTTTGACACAATCATATCCAAAATACAAATAATAATATAGGCCCAGAACTTGTTTTATACAGCATAAGTACACATTTTTATTCACACCACCTAACTTTCGTTGGGAAGTTTCTTCAAAACTAGCAAGTACTTCATTTTACAACCCATTATTTTAAGACCACCTTGATTATAGGACCACCTACTTTGGCCCCAGAGTGCAATTTTGACCTTTATTTTATAACCCCCTGCAATATAAGACCACATATCATGGTTCCATGGGTGGTCTTAAAATAGAGGGAGTGCTGTACGATTACCAGTACTATATGTCCAATGTACTGTGGTGATGTCAATTTTGTTAATGTTGCCATGGCTGTTGTCATGGTAACTGTGCAAAGGTGACTTTCTGTCAAAATATATCAACCATTTTCCATAAACAAAAATTCATAGTGTGAAATAACATCCATAATGAAATTGTGACAGACTTCTGAACACAAATACTATGTACAGTACTGTAGTCCCTCTCTAATAAGGCCACCCTATTTGCCAAGAAACTATGGCCACATTAGAGAGGTGGCCTTTGGTGACAGGGAGAAGTAAATACATTGATAGTACAAGTAGTAGCGGAAAAGATTTATGGCCTTATTAGTGGCCTCTGTTGAGAGTGGCCACTAAGAGAGGGACCACTGTACTCAAAAATGCTGTACATATAATTATCAAGTTACTTTGCAAATAGAAATTCAGACCGCATTGCACCTTTGGGCCACTTATATCACAAGTGTAGTTGTAATATACAAAATTCATTGCACATCCAGAGTTTTAATTCAGTGTGACTAGGTATGCAGATACTGGGTGTCACAAGATGGCTGCCGATTCGTGATATTTTACGAAGGCGATGGCTGCGAGTTCCTTACAGAACTCTTCCAGAACGATGACCCCAGCCAGTATATCACTGTGTTCAATTCTGGAATAGAGAGAGATACACATCAGTAATGGACTGAGATATTGCATTTTAAATGAAAATCGAATAATTCTGTCGTATGTTTAATGTGTACCTATCTAGAAATGATAATGCATCTGACAGGTCTGAAATCCGAGAATATCAAATCAAAAATATTACGAGGACATACAGCAAATATATAATCATGCATGTATGACATCAGCGTCCTTTAATACATATATGTATGCCCAAGGTATGCACTGTGTGATTATAACATACCTTTCAGAAACATCTCATGATAAGGCAGAGATACATATACACGTACGGTAACCACTGGTTATTGCATTTGGTGCCATGACAGCTTGTATATGTACATTATAACCACACCCACACACAGAAAATTAAAATTAAAACAACTCGACTAACAAGAGATGACCATAACCTACAGAGCAACACCAAAATTATGACAACCCACCATTGATGTAATAGAGGACTTATTTCTGGGGTTGTTTTAGTTCTGGGATGGTCCTATATATGGTGTGGCCTTAATTCTGGGGAGGTCATATTTCAGGGGTGGACTTAATTTGGGATGGTCTTGCATCAGTCTAGTCTATTTGTGTAGTGGTCTTATGTGTGGTTATATTTCCTGAGGTGGTCTTATTTCTAGGGGTTTATACATGCATTAAAAATAAATCGACCCAATTGCGCGAACCAGCCATTTTGGCAAATTGATCTAGCGAACCGACCAAATTCTTATCTTGCGAGTCACAATCTGCACTTCTCACTAAAGAGTGATTGGTGATTTGGTGCCCCTCTTAGCTGCCGATTCGTGAGCTAGCCCACCTATAAAAGTATGATCTGATTAGCCAGTCCCTCACTAAAATAATGATCCATGGTTTGCAGTTGCTGTTAAATTCTGATCTGCGGGGTGATGTCTGTTAAAGAATGATCTGTGACTAGACCATGGTTGTTAAAGATTGCTCTGCGACTAGATCATTTCAGTTAAAGAGAGAAATCTGCGACTCGCCATGGCTGTTAAATATTGATATACAATTCAGATAGGGGCCTTAAATAGTGATCTGCGATTCGCAGTTCTCTGTTAAAAAATAAAACTCGCATCAGGCCTTATAGATCCATGTGTACCCCTATTTATGGGGTAGCTTTAATTCTGGGTGATCTTAATAATGGGATGGTTTCCATCTATCGGGTGGTCGTATTTCTGGTGTGCTCTTAAGACAGTGTCCTTGGGTATATTGCAAAACTTGTGGCACCCCTTAAGATGCAGAATTGCTTTAGTGTACAAGCAGAGCAAATGTAAAGTGCTGTTGTGACATCATTATTAAGTGTAAAGGCCTTACATGAGTCTGTAATTATAGCAAGCCCAAGACTGGAAGAACCCAAGCCAAGACAGCACATTTCACCACAGGAAATTTCATTAGATCATTGTTTTTATTTATTTTTTACTAACAATATCAACAACACACCAAACTGTCCTTAACATTCACTGCATTTGCCAGTGTTAAGGCCAGGTGACTGGGTGTTTGGGTTATTATTGCACAGAGCCACAATGCTTTTAAAGTAACCATGTATACCAGTTGTATTAGCTGTGATTATTGTAAATTCATTAATATTTGCAGGAATTAATGTTTGCGTTTTTGAGACAAAACCACCTTCATGTGGATTATTATTTGCAGTTATCTCGGATCTTGTTAATTGTCTAGCTACACATGAATTATGTTTGGGGGTATTTATTTTTGCATTTTGAAGATAGTTGCAAATTTCGCCAAATAAATCCCTCGCAAACATTAATGAATTTACAGTATATCATTGTTGTATATATAGAAGTCAATTGAGCATCAGAGAAAGAATTTAGAGGGGCATGTGTAGAGGACTAGAGGTATAACACAAAGACTATAGTAGCAAGATCCATGACATATGAACATGACATAATGCATGTACATCATGATATGTTTTCAGTCTCAAACTAGTCTCATTAACCCAGTAACGTCCTTGCATAGGAGAAACAATA
>JAAUYG010029234.1_pt1 | contig 22310 bp, 9 predicted proteins | sample 7278091 | NCBI WGS metagenome assembly JAAUYG01 (sample SAMN14350201, study PRJNA611818) | marine sediment metagenome | isolation source: surface marine sediment (0.6m) | place: French Polynesia: Moorea | collected 2018-08 | reverse complement strand
GGATTTCAATTGATTTAGTCGGCAGCAGTGAGTTTTTGATAGTCTACAGAAAATTGCTAACGTCATCCCAACTGCAGCTGTCAAGCAGAGCGCCAAGGTCCTTGGACCTCTATTTAAGCTTTTTAGAGGCTTTATATAGCACGAAGTATTTTTGCTTGGGGAAAATGACCATGGAAATACTTCTGTATGATATTTCTTGTGTGGTACATGAAATTCCATCTGCATCTATTTCGGGTAGAAAATAGTGGCCAAAATTAAGAAACTAACATTACCACAAACTAGCTCTGCGCTCAGTTTCTTGACAATTTTCTGCGATTTCTCTGCATGCATATGCTTTTTATGGACCAGACTTTCCAGGCATATCGATTAAACAGAGCAAGAAAGTTAGGTAACTCTAGAAAAGAAAAACGGCAGACAGATATCCCCACTTAATTATATGTCCTTGGTGTGTCTGAGCCAAAAACTGCTGTGACGCCTGTAAACCGATCACCGATATGCGAGCGAATTAAGGCCGAGGAGGGTTTCTGAGTCTGAGTCCGCCTCATGAGAGCCGTATATAGGAAGACACGGGTTTCCAGCTCGGATTTCCCGACAGTGGCGTGTCGTCCGGCCCTGTGTCCACAATGTCCGTGGCTGCAGGACATCAGTGTCCCTCGGCGTTTGAGCCGGGACGACGGCCGATAATGAAGCCACTTAGCACATTAAGCAATAAGGTAAGACATGTGCGCCGACAAATCGGGAAAGTTATAGCGCAACTCTCGGAGATTTGGCCATGAGAGACAACCACAGAGGTATCAAGGCTTCAAATGAGACAGTAGAACTTTGAAGATGTCAAGGCAGATGGTAGACACATATATGTGTTAGAGGCATATGCTATTTCATGCGGTAACTGCATTTTGGTCTGTTCCCGCAGGTATTTTATGGGAATCCATATCATCGTGTTCTGATTGTCATTTCTGAATATGCATTTCGTCTTTTCCACGACCCTGCCAATTTATTTTATGGTGGTTTGGAAGCAATGAGAACACACAGAACTACGTGTATGCACGTCTGTAATATGTGCATGGCGACTAACAAACATATTTTGCGAGTAATAAGAGTTCTCCACCCCCCACCCACCCACACACGTGCTCAAAAGCGCCGCATCAGTACGGTCAGTTTCATTCACAGGGTAAACTGTTGGTCATCGTATACGCCCTTTAACCAATCACATCATGGCTGAATTAGTTTCAACCAATCATAAGTGGGCACGCTTTCGATATTTTTCGATACCTTCCGTTTTCTTTCGGGCATCATAAATTTTACCGCCAAGGCGTTTAATAACTTCCTATTGTATACGATATCTGCATCACCCTTATACCAAGAACACCGGACCCACCACCTGTCCATTAGTCCCCAAGGAACATTTTGTTGGTGACTGGAAGAGGTACTATGTAAAAAAGTAAAGTAAAGTAAAGTAAAACTTTATTTAACGTCGGTCAATAGGGAGTATTTGGCGCCACAAATTCGCAGTATGAATAATCGGTTTCATTGGGAAGCCAAAGTACCTTGGTCATATAACTACCCTTTAGCCAATCATATTGCGACAAATAAAAGCTCCGCTAATCGTGAGATGCCCCTGTTTTCCCCTTCTTTCGGGTATCTTCTGAAAATTTTCCCGCCAAGGGATTTAAAATACTCCCGATTACAAAAGAGACAACATTAGCACGCGTCCTATTTACCGACAATGACATTTCAGTGATATGACAAGAAGATGGGGATGACGGTGAAATGGTATATGTACAATGTAGTGCGGATGTTTAGATGTTCTTAAAACATTCATTAGTACAAAAACGTAAATCCATAAAAGAAAATATCAACAAGCTACTTCGTTTATATAAAACTTTATACATCACGCCATGACTAGATTATGCAGAATTCCTTACATTTTTCATTGCTCTGAAAAAATGTAAAAAAGCAAAGTAACAGCATATGATAAAGCAGATGAAAAAGGAAAAAAAAACATTTATAGCAAGAAACAAATTGTATATATGTGTCACAGGCGAATACATAAGTTTGTTAAATGATCACGGACAATATGGCTTCGTTAACTTATAATACTGAGTGGCGCCATCTTGTGACAGTATATGTATATATACACATGAGTGACAAAGTATCTGCAGTGGTTCTTCAGAGTCCTTAGTATTGGTCGTATTAAGAACCTAGACACCAAACCCTGAAATATTAACTGCATGTTAAATACAAGTCAAAGATTGCCCATGCACTTTTGACAAGCTTAATCCACGCACATGCAGCACTGTCAATTACGGGTATACACGTACAGAATGTCGGTTTTTACACAAGAGAAAATTGTGTTCGTATCAACAATACGAATTTACCTAAGTGCAATCAAGGTTAAAACAAAATTAATGAAAACGCTCAAAGGATCATATCTGAATACCCGTTTTCCACCTTGAGACCTCAAGAGACATTCGTATTCAGTTTGGACAATTTTAAGCGACATTCTTTTAACAAAGACCAAAGCAGCCACACTTTCTGGCTGGCCATCCTCTGGAAATCGACGGATGCCATTGTGTCTGTTATAATTGCCCTTTGTTTGAAATGCAGTTTTTTCTTGACATTTAACGGCCGTTATTACGTGGGACATCCTTTTTTTGTGAGATACGGCCAGGGTAGCTAAGTCACGCATCACGTGCACACATTGTCGCCTGCGTTCTTCCGGAAGTGATAATGTTACAGCGGACAGAGATATGCTGGAACTAGAAAGCTTTGTTTTATTCCGTGCCCCTGTCCCAGGCCTTAATTAAAAAGTAGGAATCTAAGTAACCACTCACGGTAGTCATCTAGGCACTTAAAGTCTGTAGTCATTAAAAAGGGCATTTACTCCGTATCCGTTTGGCTCTGTCGAAGTTTTGATTTCTGATTGACCTGAAATGTTTCGTTCAAACTGAAGTCTGACCGGAAGTGCCCGACGGGGAATCGGCATCCGACAGTTAATTATGGAATAGAGAGAAACATTGTAGCCTGGCTGGAACATACGGCTAACAATGGTAATTTTTTCCCTATAGAGTTTTCTTTTGGCACATGAAGCGCCATGATGAGCTGTGTTTAAGGTGTGAACAACAAGAACAGAGCGGCCATAGTGCCAGGGGACACGGCATAGCGGGGGCACCGCTGGTCGCGTTCTATTATCGCCCACTCGTTGTCACACTTGGAATATCGAGTGCATGTAGGGGGAGCAAGAGAAGCTACACTGAGGCGAACGAAGCGTGTGCAGTAGGTTACCTGTAGCGCGTCACCTATAAACATTGTGAGCTGGACACATGACAGCCCCTGTATGAGATGTGTCATAAAATTAGCGTGCAATTCAAAGAAGCGATTTCATATTAGCGGCATAATCGACAGGTAATTGGCCCGTCCCTGTTCATGCAGAGGCTGGGAGAGACAGAGAGGAGACCAAGCATAACCACACTTAATGCGTACGGCGGGACGAGATAACATCTCGTCATCGTACAGCATTATTTGGCTGAATGAACTTCCCAGTGGTTGAGATTTTACCGCACTTACGGCAGACAAACCGTCTGCTGGCTGGAGACGGTTTCCAAAAATGGTTCTAAGCTGATCTTACGCACGGTAAAAGGAATCATTGTCAACATGATAGAGATTGACGTGCTTAAGCTCGTTTCTAGACGCTTTATATATTTCTAGAGACTGGTTCGGCGCTGGACCTCCCTCTTTTCCACGACCGGCATGTCCTCGAATTGAGATTCAATTTGTATGCACATCACCTATGACGTTTGCAAAGAAAGGGCCGATTAGAAGTGAGGAGAGGGCGGGGAGGCTGGCGTGAAAGCTGCGGCCCTGATTGCGTGTTCGCCGTCTCCTCCACGAACACCGCAAGTATGCCACACGCAGCCACGCTGTGATCAAATCAAGACCTGCAAACTTTCCCTGGCAGTCTCGTGATGGCAGAAAGTTCCCTCGGGTTCCCGTTCGGTCAGGCCCAATCACTGATTATTAGTCTGTTAGCTGCTAGAAATTAGTTCTGGTCGGAATTGCAATAATAGCGGTACAAATCAGCTTATCTGCCCGGGGCCTCGCCATCGACTTACACGCGGACTGCCGTGTGTAAGGTTTAACAAGGGCGGTGAAGAAGGGATTTCTGGGGAATTGTAAGTTTGTATAGAGCGAGACTACGGCGCTGGTTAGGTAAGAGGAGGAGGAAGGTAGAAGAGGGGGATCCCGAGGCCTTTGCAGGCTAGCCCACGGGGGTGGCTGTGTCTAGTTGGCTGGTGTCCAGGTGCTGTGTCTCCCTTCCCCTAGGTTGCTTGCTTGCTCCCTTGGGTGTGCTGCTGGTGGTGGTGGGGCCAGCCCTCGCCTGCTACCTCCCCTTGCCGCTACAGCAATCAAGGTGCAGCTCCTTGATTGACAGGTGAGACCTGTTGACGGGCGCCTGAAGTGGGCGGGTAGAAAGGCCAGAAACAATGGCTAATTAGATCCAGCGACGGTGTCACGACCCCTGCCGCTCCTTCTTAGAGCCTGTGACGTAGGCCAGGGCTAGGGTCGACCCCCGGGATTCACTCCCTATACACCAGCCGCCTGCCTCCCCCAGCCCCTCCCCTACACTACCTCCTTCCAGAATCCCAATCTTTCAATCACAGGTAATCACGGTTAAATAAGCCAAAAAGAGCAGAGCAAGAAATTTAAAGAGGTGCTCTCGTCGGTAATGGGTCCAGTTGTGCTAATCTGAAGCGGAGGTGGCTGGCGCATCTCGCACTGAAAACTCTGTAGCAGAAACAGCAACAGCAGCGACGGCGGCCTCAGTGATACTCAGGAGTCCATCTGTTAGATGGGTTTGTGGACAAGACTGACCAGCGGCAAGACACGGATGGAAAAAAGAGAGAAAAAAAGAGTGGTTCGTTGGGAGAAAGCAGTAGGAATCTTGTGCTGTTAAACTGAAGATTTTAGCTGAACATTGGGCATCGTGGGCTTTCAGTGAGAGTAGCCAGCCCATCCCAGGTGTACCAAACACTGCTGCGCTAACTCCAAACCAACCGAACTTTTCAACATGAACTCCGTCATGAGCAACATGGCGTCTTATCCGTTCCCGAACAGCCAAACGTCGCTAGGGAACTACAATCCGCGGGGTTACATGGCTGCCGCCGGGCCGGCCGGAGCGGCGTCCATGGCCCAGCGTACCCCGGCGTCGTTCGCCATCCAGGAGTTGCTGGGTCTAGGCGGGATGGGCGGGATGGGGATGGGGAACCCCGCCCAGCATTATCACCCACATCATGCTCCTCACCAGTTCCTGGCGGCGTGCAGCGAGCCGAACAGCCTGGCCCCAGCTGGCGGGTCGTACAGCGGGCCGTGCCAGAACTTCTCCCCGGCCACCCCGGGCCAGCCGGGGACCCTCCAAACCTCGGCCCCCAGCGAACACGACCTCTACAACCCGGGTTGGCGGGCCCAGGGCGGCCTCCTGGCACCCACACACCTTGGTCGGGACGAGCCGGGACCGGGGACAGGGGCCGTGCCTCCCCGGGGGATGGGGATGATCCCCGGGGAGCTGTCTCCGGGCGGACAAGAGAGCAAGGTCCACCATTACATGCCGTCCTGTTCTCCTCCAGGTGAGTCTTGAGCCAACTGCATATAATTATAAATATGTTATATACGCTGGAATATATATGTATATATACGCTTGAAATACACTGTCGTGAAGTAGAAATCTGCAATGCAACTGTCTAAAACATTTATAGATTAGAGGGCATCCAGTAGCTGAATAAAAAAAAAATATTTAAGAAGATCAAATAATAATAATAATAATAATAATAATAATAATAATAATAATAATAATAATAATAATTCAAGTAATACTGAGCCCCAGACTGTAGCTTCAATAACCTTGAGATTACTATAGCAGTAAACAGGCAGGACGAGGGCACTGTGTCCTAATGAAGACGCCGTCCCTAATCATGAGCGCCGTCGAGCGAGCACCGCCCACGGCGATATATCGATTTTGCCTTTCTTTGAGCCGATTACGCGCGGTTTTCGCGCCGTAATAAGCGAGCGTGATTATCGTCAGCAAGGTTAATTCAAAGGGATAGCGGCCATTATACATTGAGGCAGTAACTGCATATACATGGGCCTCGGAAGGAAGGGCGGGAAGGAGGAACATGGCGGGGGGAAGTGTGGGGAGGCCGAGACGATCAAGGCTGTTCTCGAGCTCAATTGTCACCCAGATTTTGCTGCTTGCATCTAGCTGCCGAAAACGCCCTTTGTGTCCTTGCCATAAATTTGACCATATTTATTAAAAGTTAAACTACTGTCGACGGCAGCAATAGTCAGTTAACGCAGGCGATAGTACACAGCACAAAACATTGCCATGCATGCATGCATTTGTTACATTTTACTCTTAAAGGGTTACTGTTAGGTTATCTCTGTCAAATTCTGCTATGCACTCTTCCATGTCCTCTCAGTAACGCAACTATGCAAATAATCTAGGACAAAAATTGGTCACGTATGGCAAAGGTTCCCTACGTAACTTCTTTGTTTTTGTTCTTGGTCAACTTTTAAGTGTTTATTGGCATATATATAAATTGTGTGTGTGAAGAGGCCGCTTGACGAAACTCAAGATTGAGCCAATGCAGATAACAATGGTGTTGCTCTGAGTCCGGTAGCTGCATGCATGAAGCCTGGGAAGTGTGAGCAGAGTGCCGTGTCTGGCAACACAGTCAGCTGGCAATAATTCTCTGAATTATTAAAATTATTTCTGCCACCACCAACATCTCTGCACGCAGTTAATGAATAGCAAATCGACGTAATTTGTTTTTGAGAGCTTTGTGGGGAATCTGGCGGCTTGGTGTTGGAGACTCCGTGTGATTAACTGGCCAGCGGTCAGTACAGCCGGACAGAGCCTCTGATGGGTTTATTGCATTCTGTGGGTCTTTTTCTGGTCAGCAAGGGTCAAGTCTTTTTGTCCACGAAAATCCGAATTAGTACCACACAAATTACAGATTTAAATGTCCTTAGCCGGTGGGGCCTGATGGATGTGGCGACTGTCCAGTAAGGCCATTCCTCATTCTCCTTCAATAAGTCACGAGGCGCGGTTTTTAAAGAGCGCGGCTGATGTCCCGGAGGCACGTGATTAATGATGTAATAATATGTGTCCCGAACTAGCCGGGGTGTTCCCCTATAGCCGGCCTGGTCTCTTCAGGATCCGACCAGGCAGTGTCATAAAGTCGCGACATCAGGACACTGGTGACAATGCCGCTGAGTGAAGACAGCTGGTCATTCCCCAGAGAAACACGGCACCCCGGCCAAACCGTAGCCCCGGGAGCCCCTCCCCTATCTACCCCCGTCCTACCCCTCACTCCCCGTGCTGCCCCCTTGAACCCTGCCATCATTCCCTCCTTGTATCCCACCCCCAAACTCGCTAGATTAATATCCTATTGTCTAATTTTTCTCGAGCGGACTCGAGGACTTTTCACAAAAAAAGTTTTCTAATATAATCTGAAGCGTCGTATAGCCGGGCCAATTGTCTTTATTTTTAATAACTGGTCCGGCGGCTGTGACAGGCTGAGCAGTGGCCGCCGTCAGGTCCAGGGGGATGGGGCGGGCAGACAGCTTCGGAATCCCCGGGCCGGGGGGAAGCGTCGCCCTGGGTTAGGCCGGGGTACGACACGCCGCAATAATAACTGTCACCGGAAGAATGGCGACGTGTGGACGCCTGACGCACACTGCCCTCCCTCTATGGCACTTCGGCGACACGGCAATGAAATATTATTTTTTAATGTTCTTATTCGCCGCGATTTATGAAGTCAGTGCCACTAAAACCGCAGCACGTAAAGGGGGTTATTTCGCCCTCGGAGACCCCCTCTCCCTGGCAGGGATAGTGCCTGTCAGCGTTATGAACAGCCTCTTTATAGCGGCTGCTAGTGCCCCGGTAAGCCACGTTTACAATCAGAATTGACACATTATTCCCTGGACATGAGAACCCGGAAACTGATGAATTGCCGCCAAGCACAGGATCAAGTCGAAAAGCCCACATTTTATAAATTCCGAACGAGCGCTGATGGCTCATATTGTAAGCCACAGGGAAACCCCAACCCCGTGTCTTGGCGGTCGACTCTATGGCCCATTAAGAATTCCTTAAGTTAGCGGGAAGACAATCAACTGTAACCGTTGTCTACCGAAACTCAGAGCGATCGCCAGAGAAGATTGGTCTTTGCCTTCAATGTAAATCAACTTTTACAGACCTTTCGGTTCACGAATTAATACGCTGTTTACCAACTAGTTTGGTAATAAGCAAAGAGATTGAGCAAAATTTATTCCAAGAAGTATTAAGTCACATATTTAATTCCAGCTTTTATTTCTTCCATTTACTGGCTTGGGCGTCTTATTTATCATGCATGCTTTACCAGACGAAGCACCACTTTGTTTTCCGTATTGTAATATCAGCGCACTTTACTGACATGCTCGCATGTAGATATTAGAACAGTGCTCCTATACTTTCTGAGTTCTTCAGTCATTTTCCTGCTATATTGCCTACGGTTCGGAAATTACGATTGTACCCAGGGTGTTTCTGCGTATAAAATAACACAATTAATCACCTGTCTTTGCTTATATTGCACGCAAGAAAGGGAAAGAAACAAACGCGAGGTTAATCTCTACGAGTTAATTTTATGTAGTGTCCGAAATGGAAGTACAGTATTAGATAAATACAGGATTCACATGTTTCTTTCGCCATGCATGCGTCAAAAATAAATATATGCAATTTTTGTATTCTCCATTTAGTGTCCTCCAAATAGGTTACTGCTTTGTAATTTTCCTTTTCTGAAATATTTTCAAATCATGGATGTGTAAATGAAAGCTTACAAAACGATCCTCCTTTTGGCCAAAGCTGCAAGGCTTTGTCGGGGATGAGAACGTGTGCAATGAAAGACCCCTGCTCCATATAAATGCAGGGAACGACAGTCAATCACCCAGTACAGATATGCCGTTTGCTAAAGTGCGTATATATTAGCATGTTTGGAGCCGACTTTGAACAGAGTATGACTATATACATATTGGTCTGCAGGTTACAGCGGATGATCTGATCTTAAATCCACTATCTGGATGCGTGTTTGGACGTACAGCGGCTTTCTCTGATGTGGAAGTAAGCTTTCTCTCCACCGAACTATTTGCTCCCCGGTTTACCGATAAAAGTCGAGAATGGCCACGGCCCGGATATATACAAAGACGTCTGTAGATGGGGAAAGTAAACTATAGCCGGGATAATCAGATTCTGATATTTTAGCGTATGGGATTACTAAAGAGCTTCGTAGCAGTCTTCAAACAGGGCGGAGGTATTTCACATGGGCATTTTTCTTGCCCAATACTACACTTTAGCCGCATAGGGCTCGATCTAGACGAGTATAATTAATACGCATGCGGAAGCAAACTGAATGCTTTCCTGGAACTATAGTTCAAGAATTTAATCTAAGAGAGGCATGCTACATATCATGTTAATTTAATCGATAAATAAATAAATAAAAAATAATAAATAAATAAGCTAAGAAAGAAGGAAAGAAACAAAGAAACAAAGAATAAGGAGAGGGAACGGCTCATAAAATAAGCAAAAGTAGAAATTGACCCCGGCTTTAGCAGCCTCCCAACGCAAAGTTGTCCAGCGAAGAACGTTGTTGTTGTATACTGCATAGTAGAGCATTTTAATGACTGATGACCGTTCTGTGACATGTCTTAAAGATATATCCAAAGTAAATTATGTGGATTGAGTATCACTTCAAAGCCCTGAACCCATGCCATTCACTTATCCCATACGTGCGCTGAACGATAGGTTTACAGACTTTTAAATGTCTTTCACAATAGCTATATGTAATGCCATTCATTATGATGGGCCGAGAAGGTCGTCAAAACAAAGAGCACAGTTTGCTGCACTCATGTAATCCCCTTGTCAGACAGGAACGGTTATATATAAGTACAGACGGATTTTTCTGGGCTTTGGTTGCGAGAGATGCCTTATTACGGTGATTGGAGAGCCGTGTGGAGAAAGAATCGGGGAAGGCGGGGAGAAATCTGAACACAGGTCGGATGACATCTCAACCTCGCCCGCTGACATATCGCATGTTGACAGACGTCTGCACGTCACAGGCCTGCCATCGATTCCAGACAGCGTCCGTCACCAGGCATTGCTCTCAGTGGAGGGCCGGTTTGAAACGGGAGGGTGAGAACCCTATCCGAAAATTGATTCTTTCTCACCCAATTAACCAACGCTCGTCAGAAGAAGAAAACTAGTACTTCCTTCGCCAATTTATCCCGCGGCGCGGACCCTCGCACCATTCCGTGGCCCGTTCGTGACAACGGTTCGAATGGCATGCCACAGAGAGTCTATATGACCGGATGACAAGCCTACAGAAGACCATACAGGTAGCGATAGTCGAGAATGTGCTATAGGCGTTAGTAGGGGAGCTCTTCTTGAGATCCTGCGGAGATAAGAAAATTACCCTCTAATGAACGAGGCACTTACTTCTGGGCTTTTCTAAGAGCAGTTCTCTTTTATTAGCAGTAGACATTCCGATGTCTCTATTGGGCCCCAAAGAAAACGACCACTGAATACATGACTGTGGGCCTTTATAGAATTATGTAATAGTTTGGGGTTGTAAGAAGAAAATGAACCCTTGGTCTTTGGTTAGACATGTGTCTTGAAGAGTTAGCTGGCAAACGGACAAGAGCATTTATAAAAAAAAGTTTTTCGTGTCGTATAAAGCGAGGGTTTACCTTAGTTCCCCAGAAAGTTTTTTTAACCCTAGCATTGGCCTTTATTATAATGGGTTATGTCAATTTCTTTGTATTTGAAGTTTTATTTGCAATGCCTCGCTCGAACAGACGAGTACCGGTATTCTTTGACTTGGCGACATGGCGTCTCCCCGGGCAATACGCCGACCTGACTGAAGGGTGCTCGTCGTTTAATGGTCTCTACTGAGAAGCCCTCCTCTGGTTTGCAGAACACCTTTCACATGGCCTCTTAATACCGTTCTGAGAGTCGTTTCCGGGAGCGAGCCCCGGGGGCAGGACAGTGCACCGCTTACACCTCTATTGTAAGCTGATGGCTGTTACCCAACCCGGAAAAGAAACGGCCAGAATATCGACACCGGCGCTGTGCTCTTAATTATTTCAGTTGTTGTTGCCCGTGCTGGCGTAAGATTTGGCTAATAGGTGTGGTACCTTGTCCTTTTAATCACACGTTTCCCGCCCGTTATACGACCGCCCTCTCGACCGCTGCTTTACGGATAATACGACCAGCACTTGGCCGGGAAAGGGGAGGCATTGACGAGCAACACGAGGCTATTCTGCGTCGGTGGAAGACGTGCCTTGGTCGCCAGTACCAGAGAAAGCCTCTCTCCCGAAAGCCCCGGGATGTCACTTGGGTGGTTGACGGCGATAAAGGGGGTGAAGGGAAGGGCGGGAAGAGTCCGTGACTGTCGCGAGTCCCCGGTCTCCTTCTAGACTAAAGGGAGGAATGAGCAACTAATCGGCGCCCAAATGGACTCGGTTAAAAAGACACGTTGTGATCGTGTAAGCCTTATCAGCTCACGTCTCATGCACCTTGCAAACAACGCTAGGGCAGGTCCCCCGACGGCACTCCCAGTGCCACTTCAGGGTGCAGGGAATCCATCGGGGATTAGCCATCCCCCGGGGGCATGACCCTGGCACCGGGGCTGAGGGACGCTGGTCGCTTGAGGGTGGCTCGGGGTCAGTGGAGAGTGTGTCTAGGGGAGGGGATGGCAACTGGTCAGAGACATAGGGGACATATTGGGGAAGTATATGCCGGTTACAGAGGTATGGCCACAATGTCCATGACGTAGAGCTGTTTGAAGACGACAAAGTGAAGATCGGTTGGAGTGACAACTCAGATCTTGTTTGAAGGAAAGACAGACAGGTAGTGATACTCCTGTCAGCGAATGGACACCGCGGCGCTGAAATTCCATGCTGGTCACACGAATATTCTGGGTAGAAGTGCCAGCGTGCAGGTCCAAATATAGGTACATGGAACTAATGACTACCATGTAGACAATATGACAATTATTGTATTATCTTCGACGTGTTTTGGTAAGGTTCTCAGGGGGTGGGGGGTGGGTGCATATACGACAAAAAGTGTAAAGTTTTGCAGCGATACACAGATAGATATATTTCAGTAAGCGCAAGTGTGTGTACACATAAAAATCAACAGATTTAATTCAAGTTTCTGATGAACTGGTTCACACATTTAGGTGCTTCTGATGCTGTAGCCATTAGACACACAAATAAGATACTGAATAGAGTAACTCTTTGGGGACTACACCCACCCGTTGTAGCCGAAGGGCACCTTCACAGGGAAACTTTAATAAGTATTAACATTATCACAAATAAACCAAAGGCATTACTTCAGCTTTATCTACACTGAATGACATTTGATTTGAAAAGTGTAACAACAAACCAAAACACACATATTCTCACTAAGATCCGACACAGTATTTGTTTATTACTCCAGTCAGAAACATGAAAGATCTCTTCGATTCAGTTATACCTTCAACAATCCTACTGTACGTTAGAGCTATTGGACTTTTTTTCAAGATGTGACTTGACATCTTACCATGGACTTTGCACTCATTTGACCATAACATGTTTTTCCTAGTGGACTCTGTTTAGACTGATAGGGCAGTTTGCACCTGTTTTGGCACTGTATGACCCTTTTGGTGTTGATGTGCCGTTAAACTTTGATATCACTCACTCATACTTGTTTATTAGTCTGCAGGTGACTTAAGTTGTCTGTTTCATTTAGAGCACATTTTTTTCTTTGGTGTTATTTTATGGTCTGTTAACTCTGTTTATTTACTTATATATGCACACTGTATTGTTGAATGGTTCTGAGTGTTTTCTTATAAATGTAAAGAACAATGTTTCATCATCTTATCCAGCCAGACACAAGCAGGCCAGCAGACTAGTTGAAACATGATTTTAATACTAGTCTAATACTAACCAATATTGTGCTATATGACAAAGACAAGATCTGAACAATCTGTGTTTATATTAGCTACATGTATGTGCATTGACAATTCAATAACTTGCATGAAATAAAGTATTGACATAGACAATCCCTGTACTGTACATTAAATAACTGTACATTCATCTGAGGATTATCAAATATGGAACGTTAATCTGCACTATATATATGTGCTGTAAAAACCCATGAATAAATAAATGTTTATAAAAAATTGTACAAACAGCGGCCTATAAATAAATATGCATATTAAAAATGTTAAAATGGGGCAATAATAATTTATAATCGGATTGAAATGGGGCAATAATAATTTATAATCGCATTCTAATTCTAGTTGTGTTTCTGTATTTTTGCATCCAAGTGTGGATGGTAGGGCGCAATTTAGCTTCTTATGTCAGCGGGAATATGGTTGAATATTATCAGTGCTATGTCACCCTTACATTATCTCTGATGTTCAGGCATTTATAAACTTTCACACTGCATGTTCAGGGCAAGTGACCCGATGACAAACACCACTTATCTCGGGGATTAAGATGATAAACATTGCTATCGCAAACGTGGGATCGTCTGACAGTATGCCCCTCCAAATCTCGTTCGTCTGGGGCTGACACATGTGCTATACATGGACAAGGCTGTACTTTACTTTTACTTTTTTTATTTTACTCTAATGTAATTGAGGTCTGCCCACCCCCGTTTCCTGGTCAGGTCTCTTTGCATGGCAAAGACTTCAAATAGAGCGCTGAAAATAGGCGAAGGCTTGTTGAAAAATTTACTAGATGTTTATACTAGTATTTACACATTTTAAACTTACAATGTAATGTCCAACAACATATTAAAATACCACAGTGACTGTTACCTTGAAATTGAAAAATACGTTTGGTGAATTTTGATAATAACGGCTATTTAATGGGTCATGTGGGTTATCATAACATTGATATATATATGAGTAACACAACGCTACGGGGACCAAAACGTGCATGGATTTCAGTTTTCATTGTTTCAGAAGTTACTTTCTTTCTGGCAAAATGGGGTTATTATTATTTCTAATACAGGAATTATTTCTGGTACTTTCTGGTGGAATGAGATGGGCAAGTTTTATCGATATCTTTCTCATAGCCCGAAATCTCACCTACATGTAAGGTCCATTGTGGGATTTATATACTTGTACTTCCTGTATAATAAAATGTAGCAATGATATAAGCAAAGAGTTATATAAGGCTTCATTTAAGGAACAGCATGAAAATATCTCCATAACTTCACACAGGGCGATTTCTCCCTGCACCTATGGCCTGGCAATTTCACACAACAAATTATACGAGTCTCATACAATTTTGAGATCTACAATTAACGTATTTCAATGGTCAATGGAATAAAATTGGATTAGGGTAAACTTATGTGTGATTTTACAGTGCATATTTGATGCATGATTTTGGACATACACTAGCTTCACTTCACCCATTTTTTTTACACATGTCTCAACGTTTAACATGAAGTGATATGAAAACAAGACTTCCAGAAGGATAGGTTGTGTTCTAGCCGAACGACTTCCTCGACCGGTGTTGTTACAGCTTTGCAATAATAATTGGGTTGGCTCTTCGGGCATTGCTCGAGTATCTACGAAAAATTTGTAAACATAGTTTATTGGGTGAAAATAAGCAACCACCAAAATTGGTTGGGCGGTAAACATGGGCATAGCTTATTTCGCAGATTTAGCTAATATATTTGCCGATCTCATGCAGTCGTACACGGGCCACGAAGTGAAAACTGCCGACTCGGCTTGGTCGAGATACCATAGGGGGAGGCAGCAGGAGATCTCTAATTTGACGAAGTGTTTGCCTATTCGTGGAAGCACACGAAACTGGCAACTGCCTCAGCGCAAACAGATGTGCCCCTTGCAGAGACAGCGATGTTGGGGATTTTGTCAGTGCAGTAGTATATACTTCCCCAAAGCTTGTGTATAAGACCTGGGATTTTACATAAACCCCCTATGTCCTAACAGCACCCCTAATCTGGGAACAAGGTGTTTGAACAGTATTAGATGTCCCGACCGCTTTGCTAATCTCTTCTTCCCCTGAGTTTGCCGGAAGAGTAATAAGTTATCCAGCGGGGAAACACGTGACCTCAACATCTGGAGGAAGACAGAGTGTGAGGAATAATCCGCAGCAGATGGCGATAATGGCGGTCAGAGAGGAACCGGATATAGTTAAATATACAGAAATATACAGGAAAATGTCTAATATCTGAGAAAGAACACATATTTACACAGGTTATGACTGACTGGCACTGGATATAAACACACAGAGGTATGTAGCAAAAAAGTGAACATGTGTAATAAAGACGGAAATATGCAGTCAGTCTTAATACGTTAAAATCGCCCTGAACATAATAATGTGACATAACAATGAGAGAAATACATGAAATAAGCTTCCTTCTTAGACCATTGTTTAAGTTTATTAGGTTGATTCTGCCTCTCTTGTGTTCCGATGTTTACAATGTAGATCTGGACTTACATCCTTGCAGATCACGTTTTGTCAAATGACAGAATCACTTTTCATAGGCAGACGAAAATAACAAGTGTCTTCACCAACTCACCATATTGTTGATGTCGTTAATACCGTAATAGCCTGAGGGTAACGAGTAGCTATTCATAATAACTAAATGGGCACTACCACTGCAACAAGCTCTTGTTTGCAGGTGTGTGTGCGCGTTGTCGTCACGACACGCTGTAATAGCAGGGGGCAGGCAGTACTAATTCCACTAATTAAACTCGGCTAGTTTGCTGTGTCATCTGTTGTGCCAAAACAGTTATTTTTCCCTTGGCTCATTTTGTTACTCTTGGAACAGACTTTGGCAGCAGGTGGATATCCCATGGTGTCTGGGAGTTATAGACAATGACAATTGACGAGGAGAAATGAGCGACAAAGCTCCGGACTGCGGGCCCCGGAGGTCACCCTCGGTGGGGGTTGGAGAGCTAGAGGGACTCAGAGGGGAGGCGGGAATGGTACGACGATGAAGGAACAGAGAACTGGAAACAGAGCTGGACTGCCTCATCTCTCTCATCTGATGCTATCTCTTGTTCTCTTTTCGTCTGTTTCAGGGGAAGAGAGCCTCGCGCTGCGAGGAGGGGTCATGTGTGACGAACTGAGCTCCAAAAAGAAGAAGAAGAAGAGGAGACACCGGTAAGAAAGCCATTACAACAGCCAGACAGCTGGCGTTTAGAACAGGCAAAAAACTACAGACTGGGTGCTGAAATAAAGAGACGGCAAATTGGGAAGAAGAAGAAAGAGAGAGTAAAATCCATGCAGTGTGATTTTTTTTGTGCCTGACGAGCAGTGAACGCACGTGGATTGGTGCTGCTCACACGTGCGTGCCATGGCAACTTTTCTTTTCATGCATGCTGTTTTCAGCGGTTGTTCAGGTTGCCAGTGTCCCAGTCAGTCAGTCCCACGGTCCACCAACTAGAGCAGGCCGATGCAACCCTTTCCTTATTTGAGAGACACCCACGATGTCCCAAGCCGTATCGTTGCTACCTATCCCCACCCGCAGTGACGTCACAGACAGATACAGCCGCAGCCCCTCATTTGTCACAGAGAGTTCCCTCGCCACAAAAGATCCCAGTTGTTCTTTAATAGTCAGTCTTACTTAACTTTGCTGAATAAAGGTCCGGGAGTCAAGGGGTTCGAGCCTGTGTTGGTGGCCAGGGCTCTGGTGTTTGGGGGTGGGCCAGCAGACGTTCTTATCAAGGGGCGTCCCGTGGGGTGTTGTCAAAATACTGAGAGGTGGAGGTATTGTTGATTGCGCTGTCCCGTCTGCTTGGCGTCCACAGCAGTTCGACCCAGTCGAGTCGGTTCGGACCCTCGCGTCACCGCTGTCCCGGAGATAGGGAATAAAACGTCCTGTCACAGCTCTTCCCTCCCACAGGGGTGTTTTACACACCGGGGTAATTACCCCCACCCTGCCCTAGGGTAGCTCAGAAACCCATCGCAACACCTAGAGGGAACCACCAGCAGCATTCACCTCCCCGGACCTCTGCATAGCTCCACTAGCCGCGGTTTCATTGTAAACTCTTCACTGGCACTTCACTTCTGTGGGGCTAAAAGGGCTCTCTTGTTCCCCCCGCCTCGAATAATTGAATGTTTATTAAATCCCTCAATCACTGGCATTCAGCAATTTGTCTCTCAAGCTGTTCTGTCTGACAAGTCATATACAAGGAAAACAATATTCACGCAGATATTAATAATCGCGTGGAAACCTGTAAAAACCAATTTTTTGCAGCACCCCTTTCCTAATGGAGACATTGTTGGTATGTCAAATCAACATTTCATTCAGAGCCTCGGGTCGTGAGCACAAAGCGGAAATGGCACGCTTTAAATTAGGAACAAAGACGCGGAACCGGTATTTATGAATTTTGAATAATACAGCCGGGACAGCGGAGACACCTAGCGGCGGGTTTCTCTGGGGGCCACTGCTGGGTAGGAAACAATGTTCTCCCCGGCCAGCTACTTTTACCTTACGACTCCGTCAGTAATTGCCAGGAAGCGAGCAGAATGCCTTATTGTGTGATTTGTTCGACGTAGGTGTGCGTTTACGTATGTATGCAGCCGTGAGTGCAAACATCGACAAACAAATAATGCATTTGGTGCTCTAACGAGGCAATAATACAGGCTGGCTGGCGTGTGGCTGAATTCAAACCGTGACGATAAGGTGCTAACTAATATCTGCACGCTTGGATCAACGAGGGATAACCGTCTATCTGCCCCTGATCCTCTTATATACTATCGACCAAAATAGTTGTCACACACACATATATATAATTGGCACCGTTTATTTTCCTAAAATTCTGTCAATGAAAATTCATCTGAGTAACACAACATCTAAACACAATATTTTAAGTCCTTGATTAGCCGAGTCTAGCCACAAACCATTCTATTCCAAATTTTACATTTAAAATTGTACATCTGAAATGCATGTGACAACGTTTTGTCCGATAGTGTACTAGTGTATAGGTTCACTTGTAGGGTAACGTAGGGTGTAGTACGTTTGTTTCCTTTTTTCCACAATCATGGCACAGGGTCAATAGTTTCATCTCTTTTAAATGCTAACTTGGAGCTAATGACGACGACGGCAACAACAACAAAAACAAGTTGAACTTCGCCGTCATACATCATGCTAAACTTTGTGTGTGTAAAAATCGAGTTACGCACGGATTTAAATAATAAAATAGTTAGACAATTTGTTATTGTTACATTGGGAGTTTAACATCGGGAAATGAATTATACTTGTTGCTCCACAGTATAACGATTACGGACACACTTTTGTGTAGATATAACAGATGTGTGTTGCTTGTAGTTGTTGCTGTGATTCTCACGGTGTTTGTTTTTCCCTCCCATGCAGCACGATATTCACCAGCTACCAAGTGGACGAGCTGGAGAAGGCGTTCAAGGAAGCCCACTATCCAGACGTGAATCAGAGGGAGGTCCTGTCGCTGAGAACCAGTCTGCCAGAGGACAGAATACAGGTCAGTACACACACAGGCCAGTCATAACAAGAATACAGGTCAGTATGCACACAGGCCAACCCTAACAAGAATACAGGTCAGTATGCACACAGGCCAACCATGAGAAGAATACAGGTCAGTATGCACACAGGCCAACCATAACAGGGTTAGCTACACAGAATGATGCTTTTATCACTTGTGCCTGGTACATGTAATTGCGAGTTAACTCGGCGTGGCTTCTGGCTAAGGGTAGCCTTGGTATCGCGCAGGTGTACAGGGGTCGTATTCTTAGCAAATGGTAAAAAAGTCTGGTTGTGTTACAGTATTGGGAAAATGGTTGTCAACTTGTCACACATGCACAGTGGGGATGTTTTGTTTATTTCTGAACACTCCGTCAATGAAATTTCGTCTGAGTAGCACATTTAAAACGGGCGGTGTGCGTTTGTGCGTGTATGCCGTCAGTGCAATTATCGACAAAAATATAATGCTGCTTATTGGTGCTCTAACGAGGCAATAATACAGGCTGGCGTGTGGCTGAATTCAAACCATGACGATAAGGTGCTAGCTGCTAATATCTGTGCCTTGTATCGACGAGCAGAGGACATTCAAAGAAAACCGTCTCTCATTGTCCTGTGCCTCTTATACAGTATTGCCCCAAATGATTGTCATACACATACACGGTTGGCACCTTTTACTTTCTTAAAACTCTCAATGAAAATCCATCTGTCAGAGAGTAGCACAACATTAAAAAAAAAACGTTTGTGACTCCTTATATTTATCCGAATTTAGCCACAGACTTTGTTAACAAGCTTGCTATTCCAAATCGTGCATCTAAAATTGGATATTTAAAAGCGCACGGGACAACCATTTTGGGTGATAGTGTATACTGTCTGAAGATAGTGATTTATCATACTCCATACTCGTACTTTCCCATGAAAGGAAAACGCTTAAAATTCCATTACAAATCTAGCAGTATACCGGCATTAAGTATACGCAGTGAGTGATCCAGTCGATTATTGTGAGGCTGCTTACAAGGTTCTGTATTGTGCTGTAGTTTTATGTCCTGTTGGAGGGGTTGGGGTGGGGGGTGTCCAGAATTAAGGGTTGCTTGCATTTAATTTCCATCCGGCTATTTCCTCCGTAGTTATTAAAGCCAGGGAAGAGTTATGCTTCAAAGAGCGGCAGGGCCGAGTCCTCCTCCTCTCGGCTAATATCGTCTGGGTGTTTACAAATCAGCCTAATAGCCGGCAGACATCTGAAAGGCAACATATCAGTTATGTATTCGCTTACGGGCCGGCGCCTTTACGAAAGTAAGGGGAGCCTTAATTTCCCGACAAGACAGCTATGTGAATAGCCTCGGCCGTATGGACATTCTTCCCCAGGCTAGGTCCGTGTATGGGGAAGACTTTGGGATTACCCTGATGGTCGGCGGATGAATGGAGCAGACTTCCCATAGAATTAGTGTCAACGGCATCCAATCCCGTGACCAAGCTTCGTTTTCCAACCCTCGGCAGCCCGGCATCTAGATATTGCCAAATTTGCTAAATTGCCGTCAATTTGTTCGATTTAAATTTGATAATCGTAATGGCACGATTTTTCATTTCCTTTGGTTCGGAGCCCCGACAGCGGTCTCCAGCGGTATGCGAGACCCTCATAAAATGGGGCAGCCGGAGAAAAATTATAGAGGAATTGCAGCGGACATTTAACGTTATGGATGGCAATGGATTAATTCACGGACAAAGTAGTTCCCTCGGGTTCCCTTAAAGGGGAGTCGAACTTTGACTAGATCTGACGCGAGCTATGGCCGCCTAGCATGCCGACCAGTTCTCTATGTCGAACCCTGTCAAATTAACTGATGAAAGATGCATAAGCCGACACGGTTGCTGGCAAAAATGGCCAATTCGAAATTGGCCAAGACCTTTTGGGAAACTGCGTAGATTGGTAGAGCAGTAGCTATTCATTTGCTAGGTCCCAAGCGAGTCGTGGGTTTAAGGTGATTTTCAAATTATCCCTGATTTTCTGTGGGTCGGCACGGAAGTTAGGCCCGCGAACAAACGAAGAGCGTGTCGTGTCGAAGCCGCCCCTATTAACGCCCACTGCACTGATCGCGTGATCGCGGAATCGGGCGTTGATGGGCGCGTTTCCGCCTACTACTATTCCTGCGTTCTGTGATGAATTGAGAAATGGGAATTACAGGGCCTATCGAACCGCAGTGTTACGGCAGAGCTTCAGAACATCTAATGGAGCTATTGGCGGGAGCAGAAAGTGGCAAGTTTTCAGTGCTCGATTTTCCGCCTTGTTGCAAAAGGACAATCGACCCCTTAGTACGCCAAAGAATCGATACATCAATTTGCAGCATTTCCGTTAAGTACGTTTGTTAATTACCCTGTCTGTTCCCCATTACTGAAAAAGAGGACATTCACTGATATGGCACAATGACAATTGACAGAAAGACCTTTGTAAACACTTTAAACTCCGCTGTGACATCAGCCAGCCGTAGCAAACTGTGCACCGTATTCTGCTAAACTTTTGATCGCGTGATCTCTCCCTGCTTCCATGCAGCCGTTTTAAATATGCCAAACAAAATCCCCGTCTAGTTTTAAGCGGGCGTCTTATCGAGACGTCTCCAAAACAGCAACGGCAGTCAATATAAATCCACGCATAATCTAATCAAAGCAAATTCTACAGCCTGATTTAAGGCACATGCTAAAACAACACGGAACGCGCCGTGAACATCATATTGTGTGCCAATTGGGTTGCGGCATGAGTTGCGAAGTTGTCGTGGGTTACTTGACAACACCCCGCAAGCTGCTTCACCGGAAACCGTTCCCACTGGGGCGATTATTCCGCGACTTTTATTTTCCATTATCGACCACGCTCACTAAGCTCGGAGTTATTGAAAACACCCGCCTTTAAGGTTTGATGTAAGCCCTCAATCTACAAAATATCAGTGGCCAAGAATCCGTAGTCTAAATAATGCGATTGACAACGAATCTGACTATAAACAATGTGACTGGCTTAGAATCTGACTATAAACAATATGACTGTCTAAGAATCTGACTCTAAACAATGTGATTGGCTAAGAATCTGACTTAGGTCAAAACTTGGATTTAAGTATTTCCTAGAAATCAGGCCCAAAATTTTGCAAGGAATCAAGGGCTTTTTATTGATGTAATTTGAGCGGCCAGCCAGTGATACAGAAATTTAATTGATGCAACTGACGTGAAAATAAGTGAAGGACTTTACAGAGGCAGTTCATTAATTCCGTGATTACCATGTATGAAATTCATGTCACCATCGCTGGAGCTTACCACGGATTACAGTAATATCTTTTTTAGTATTAACATCAAGGTCATCACGAACTCCGAACAGTGTTTTTTTTACGTCCCCCTGCATGATAAAGTTTTCAAATCCTAAACAAAAGCAACAACAGCAGCAAACAAACAAGCAAAAAAGGAAAAACATAATTAAGCTACCCTGTCTCTCGCCATGTACATGTACGCCATCTGTAGTAAACTGTGTGGCAGCATAAACGTGTTTATAATGCTCTTCTATTAAAGTCTATTTCAGTTTTGACATCGTTCGTTTATCTGTTATCAATGTATAGGTCTGGTTCCAAAATCGCCGAGCCAAATGGCGTAAGACAGAGAAGACGTGGGGGAAGAGTAGCATCATGGCGGAGTACGGGCTGTACGGCGCCATGGTACGACACTCGTTACCGCTTCCAGATACTATACTGAAAACAGCCAAGGAAAGGGGCATCGAAGATTCCTGTGC
>JAAUYG010147431.1_pt1 | contig 22312 bp, 17 predicted proteins | sample 7278091 | NCBI WGS metagenome assembly JAAUYG01 (sample SAMN14350201, study PRJNA611818) | marine sediment metagenome | isolation source: surface marine sediment (0.6m) | place: French Polynesia: Moorea | collected 2018-08 | reverse complement strand
TTGGTGAGAGGGAGTACCACATGTATCCAAGGCACTTGCTGCCAAGAAATAGTGTCCTTTCTAGATGGATGTCCTCTCTAGAGAGTGTCCTTTATGAGAGGGACCACTGTATATTCCACCTACAAGGTTTATTTGTTCCTTTTGGTATTCTAGCTGCATCCACTGGCATATTTGGTGCTCATGTACCGTATTCAAAAATGGCATCTGGGCATTTGGACATCACAGTAGATTGGCTTGCCACCTGGCATATTATTTAAGCGTCCAAGTTCATATGGACGCGCGCAAATGGATCAGGCATGTTTCTGGCCGAGGGAGAAAGGATACTGTGTAAAGGTATATGAAAAAATATGTTGCATCTTGGATATTTTACTCTTTTAGTACCTCGGCTTATATGGACACCATCCGTATGTACCACAGCTGTGTATAGTAATAATAATATGAAGTACTTATACCATTTATCCTATAAACTAGAGTAAGTAGCTCATGATCCTCACTGTGAGGTTGTATCTTTTGTTACAGTTGCACATCTGTAACTGGTGGTTACACATCTTAGTGGTAACACATCTGGCTGTATTATACACATACCTGACATGATTGTAAATCACTGATTCACATCATATGACTGATGAGCATGATGAGTGATGACCTGTATTTTGTAGGACTTAGACAACTATATATTTTTCCTATTCTAGTGTCACGAAAGACTCCTGTTGAGGGTACTCGGCAGGTGAAATAATGTTATCAGATAAAATTGTTCATAAAACATAAGTTACTGGTTATGGAGAAGTCATGATTAATATACCACAAAGAAATCAAATGTGTTCTTGATTAACATATGTGTGTAGTACATACAGAAGGCAATGTGGGGCTCCAGGCTTGCCATCTCAAATAGACACGGCACTGTGACCTACATGTATGTGTCTATGCAGTGGTTTTCAGCCGATCGATGTCTTCTTACTCAGCCAAACTATATATGTTCCTATGTATCATGAAATTTGCACTGATTAGTCCCCAGATTTGTCTCATATTGGCAATTAACATGTCCGTCATATATTTATAACAGCTAGTTAATACATGCACATAGAATTGAAACTTGTGCATGTACTAGGCTTAATGCACTGCCTTTTCATGTAATTACATGTAGAAGATCATGTTTACCATAATATTTCCAAAGTTTGTACCCAGGAATTATGATTCATATGCCAAGTAATTTCTATATTATTATGCTGAACTGTGTGAATCTAATATGAAAGGCATAATTTTCTTTCACCTACTGTGGTTACAGTGCAAACACCTCCCGGGACATTGCCAAGTACCAGTAGAAGCAGCCCACCGGAAGAGCTCAGCAGCCCACCGGAAGAGCTCAGCAGCCCACTGGAAGAGAGCAGCCCACCGGAAGAGAGCAGCCCACAGGAAGAGAGCAACAGTAAGCCTAATATCACTGTGTAGCATACTATACAAATGTATTACACTGATCAATGATACCGGTATGTTTAATTATAAGTGGTCCAATAGTATAGTAATCTCCTTGGTAAGTAAATAAATATTTGCATATATTATAAGTGAAGACCTTAACACATGCACACATACAAGCGCATGAAGAGACACTGGAAGCATGAAAATTATTGCTGAAGTGTCACTGTAAACAAAATTACTTGTACGGCTTAAAGACTAACATGTGTGCTTTTTTGTCATACATTGTACATGTATGTAGTCAGATTTACTGCATGGGAATAAAGAGAAGACCTCGTGAAGAAAATGGACTGCACATCAGGGATTGTTTTGCATATAAAATTCATGTAATACTGTGCCATTGTGTAAACTGTAAATTCATGTAATGCTGTCTTGATAATAATGATAATAATAATAATAATAATAATAATAATAGTAATAATAATAATAACAACAATAATAATAATAATAACAACAACAACAACAACAGCAACAACAATGTATAATTTAGCATTTATTTTTATATCATGTATACCAGGTTTAATATGACTTCAAAAGCAGGGAAAGCGCCAATTTAACTTTATACTAGGAGTCGATACTTACAATCAGCAATTTTAACAGAGTCTCGGTTTGGAGACGACGCTAAATGTAAGTTAATACGGGCAGGGAATGCTGCAACCGGCGACGTTATTGCCAAGAATTACGGCTACAAAGAGTACATAGTGCAGTGAATTCTATTTCTAAAAGCGAGTGCGCTTCTGGTATGAATTGCGATTCGGTATATCTCTTAATGTGTTTTGTTTGCTTGAGGCATGTGCCTGCACTTTTGCAGCGTTGTGGCTAATGTTTTATGAATGTAGTTGAGTTTTGCTTCAGTCCAACTATTGTCCATCTATTAGTGTCCTGAGTTGTAATAATTTGTGTACAATGTATCAATTTTGATAAACAATGGATGGTGTAGATACTGCTCATTGTTCAGCCATTGTATTTTTGTAAGTGAATGTTTACGATTTGCTTATTCGGGGCATGAAATGACTGTAATTTTAAGGTTTGTTTAGAAGGAAGGCTGCACATAAAATATTATCCAGTTTTACTTCCTGTTTACAGAAATTTAATACGCGTGTTTCGATGAGATAACCAAAGGCAGACTATTATGCTACATGATTTGTATATAATATATATATTGCTTTGCTGTGTTATCAATGTATCTGAAAAGCTATCATGATGTTGGATTTGATGTAATCTTGGCCTGTCTTGTATGGCCCGGGAAAGTAACCGTGTGAACAAATATTAGGCTTGTAGCATGCGTGTTCAGAAACAAGCAACATGCAGCTGAAAATAGCATACTTTTTGCAAATAATTTGCACGGTTACAAGATGGGGGATATTTGGTGTTGCTGTCAGTGTTACTTGTTATTTTTGAATGGAATGATAGGTATTACACAAAATATTTATTGTTTACTTAGCACCTAACGTAGGCAGTGGCTCTCGTACATGTTTGGTTAGAGTTTCTTTAGAAATGATAGGTATTACACAAAATATTTATTGTTTATTTGGCACCTGTCGTAGGCAGTGGCTCTCGTACATGTGTAGTTAGATTTCCTTTAGCACAGGGCTGAGGTCAGATTTAATTTGCACGGAGTTCTCGTTGTTTGACGCTGGATGGCTGGTATGTTCGCACCTCAGAGAAATAAAACGGATGCTCTTTTTATTGCTTTGAAGGACTTGTCTATATCCGAAGTTCTCGAAAAAATAAGTATAAGTTTTAACTTGGGTCATCAAATCTTAGCATCTGTGAAAGTCTAAGACTTTTGACTTATTATTGACTTATTGACTTATTGTTTAGCAAAAACAAAACAAAACAAAACAAAAAAACAAAAAACAAGCAAACAAACAAACAAAAAAAACAAATACAATATGCACGTGAGACGTGCCCTGCTGGTTTACTCCATTTGCTTGACATAATAACGGATTGGCTTTGCCATTCACGAGCATATATCCTAGTTAATTTATGATTAAAGTTTGTGTAGCCTATCAACAACTGTGCCCCCAAGAAGTTTCCAAAAATGGAAAACTATAAAAAGATAGAAGTTTTTTTAGGTCACCTTAGTATATGCGGCATCCCCCCCCCAAAAAAAAAAGGAAGTAAACTGTACCCCTATTGCAATAGTGATTATTCTCATTCGCTGTCAGCTTTTATGCCTGATATTAGATTTTGCAATTCCTTTAATAAAAAGATATATCATTTAAAGAGTTGTCCAGATGAGATGAGCTTAATATTAGATATATAGAGTGTTATATTTACTCAATTAAGACCGAATTATGCGAAGAAATGGACAGTAGTAATGTTCAAAGTATAAAACGTTGATACGTTACCAAGAAACATAGACACGTAACGTCACATACAATTCCACGTAATAATTCAAAAGTAGTTTTACTTCTCAGTCACAACTCGCAGTTTTTGCATCGCATGCCCCCAGACATGCCTCTTATAATCACGTAACGTTCGAATATGGGCGTACAGCCATATAGGATGAAATTTTGGACCTCTGCTCATCTTAATATATGTAGGGCACGTTTTACGTAGAATTGTTTAATGTCAGTTTGGGGTTACTCGGAGCATTTTGCAATGTTTCTAACGTTACGATTACTCCCAAATTTTTCACTCGGTGTCAACCCAAACTTCATAAAAATTGTCGTAACCATCGGAGAATACATGCCGTTATGTTTTGACATCTGCCAAATATATATATAAATAGTTGATAGTACGTTGTGATTTTCTTTAGGAGGATCTGGTGGAAAAGACAAAAATACTTCTTATACAGGTTTTTTTTGCCTGGTTTCAATAAAACTTTCAAAAATTACTTTTCTTGGTAATTGGACAAATTTTAAAAAAAAAAGACATTTTGCAATTCTAACGTGAGAGTTAATGGAAAATCCCAAATCATAAAACATCTCATAACCCCTGTTCGAAGAGTGGTCTCCAATTTAGGTATGTTCTCTTTACTGGGAAGTCGATCTGTAACTCAGAAACAACTTTTTGCAAAGTAAAATTGAGGCTGTGTTGCTTAGTAATAGCGGGGTTCTATCCAACGACTACGCGACAGAAAAGTATGAGGAAATATTTCATCCAAGCCACAAACAAAAAGCATTAAAGAACGCGTTGCCTGTTTCTTTCAACAGTCAAGCCTCCTGACAAGTAGCTATGATAACTATAGCTATAATACGTTTGCGTAAAACGGGTTTCGATAACGCCCAGCCAAAATGGGCTTGTCTCATTTTTTTCTTGACTGTGTAATACACGATATTGTCTAAAATGTAGTTGTAGGTATATAACAATAGGATTATTGAAGTCGTTCAGGATTTAATCGATGTATTATCTTATCAGTGGCAATGACACACTAGCAAGCTGGTCCCCCTAAGCAAGTGATTCATCCATAGAGCATGGTGAGTGAACTCGTCCATTAATCCCTTAAACCTTAATGTGGCAAATCGCCATGCAGAGAGTCAATGTTCAGATTGCCAGTTGGTCACAAGGTGCACCCACAAATCTTTGCTAGTGGATGTTTATTAACTACGCATACGCCTGCCGGCTATCTCTTTTGTTTCATATTTCCGCGGGGCATTTAGTATAAAAGCTTCTCGGTTACCAGACACAACATACGAAGTCTGCGAAGAAAATTAGACAAAACATAAAGAGCGGATTCGACCTCCTTTCAATTGAACGCCTCAGGAATTTTAATCGGAGACATGTTTGCCAAATTGATTAACGAAATGTATGGTCTCGTCTATGCGAAGAGTAAAAGTCGCCTCCTCACTAAGTTCTACCTTAGCCCCATTAATTCTGAACAACTGAGAACCGCCGGTTGGGCGACAGACTCCTATCCGGATGGACAAACTTCATGCGACCGTGCAGATATCCATGTTTCGTCAACTTGCTGTAATGACATCTATTTGGCACTGTGTCAGAAAAGTTACTTGTTGGGAGTTCCTATAAATTAAAGAAAGAACGAAATCATATTGAAATTTAACCTTCTGGCCAAGGAGAAAATGAGAAATTGCAATTATCTGGAGAACAGCTATTCGTAGAGGGAAACAGACGAGTTGGGCCTAGTAGATAAAATTCATCCATTATACAGGAGTAGTTTTGACCTTGTATGCATTGAAGTTAATTTGGGATCATTCGGTGCATGCACATTTTACTTGCTTTTTTTTTCAGAAAAAAAAACAACAAATTTTCAAAACCCTACTTTTTTACAGTTATGATTTTTTTAGTCAAAGTTTATTTACAGGTTCCCTATGACAAACACACAAGAGTTGTTAGAAGTTTGAAATAGAAACAAACAGGGAAGATGAAATTTAACTTTGTGACCAATGAAAACTGAGAAATTGCAATTATCTCGAAAACGGATAATCGTAGATCAAAAAGGACGAAATGCGTGGCTCCAGGGGAGGATATACTATATGTTAAGTATTGAGTACTTTTGACCCTTTGATTTGTCAAAGTCACTTTAATTTGGTTCATTTGGTGCACTTCCAATTTTCCAGATATTTAGACTTTGAAAACGCTACTTCCCCAGCGGATTCTTTTACAGCCATTTTTTATCATAAATTCTCATCATGTAACACATGCAGTCTAAGTTAAAGTTTTTCGAATTTTGAAATTTAAAATTGAAAAAAAAAAATAAATAAATAAAAAGACAGAAAATTAACACTGTATCCAGTGGGCAAATAAAATAATCGGGGGGTGGGGTGGTGAATCAGGCTTAAAGTCGGCTTTCAGCCACTCCAGGACATGTCAATGACTGCAACTTGGATAATAAAACAATGAGCCTAAGGATAAGTCATGCGTGTAAGATACCTTTGACTTTTCAAGCGCAAGGTTATTTGAAGGCCGCTCCGGGGCACTTTTGAAAATCGAGCTGTACCTCGGAAACCGCTGCTGGTAGAGCGAAACAGGCTAAAAATTTGGGCCTAATGTACTTAGTTTGTTTGTTTTTTAATCATATAGCAATGCTCGATGTCAGATATGTCCAGATCATTTGTGCTTAAGGTATTTAGTGTGATTTTTTTTAGAAAATAGACCTGCAACGTTGGAACCGGTCCTAGTAACGAAAAATAGGACAGAAATGGCCCCTGAAACCCAGCCCTTGTTAGCCAAGTTCATTTTGACCTTCAAATGGAAAAGTAAAAAACAGTAGTGGTACACATATACATAGCCATTATAGGAATACACCTAACTTGTTTCATCCGCCAGTGGTCAAACAGAGCGTCAGATCCATGGTCCTTATGTTTAGTAATTTTATCAGTGAGCTAAAGGACTTCAAAAATGCATACTAATGTTCATAACAACTCATGATCCAGTACTAATAGATAATTCGGTTTCAGTATTTCCATGAATCGTATACCTGTTCATCATCACTCATACTGATACTTCTTTGAGTTTCATTATAGTTGCCAGTAATAAAATGGTGCAGAATAATTTGCACTAATAATTGTTGTAATATTCCCAGCAAATTCTTACGCATCGGTATAACCGCCTTGGACTTTCCCTGGGACAAATATTCCCACCAGTGATATTTAAAAGTAATCGTTACGTTTTCATGCAAAATTTATACCATTTTACTTGTGAGTTAATCTCTTTCTTAACTTCATGCATTTTTCATAATAAAGCTCAGTAAGTACTGACGTATACACCATTCAGAACGTAGTCTAAAAAGAGCGGGAACCAAAGACAGCAGAGGTGAAACCTCGGGTGGTTCCGCCATCATAGAGAAATGTACCGGAAAGGTCCGAAGTCATATCACGTGATCAAGTCCTTCAGTAAACTGGTTGATATAAATATTCAACTACCATCGCAATATTTAATGTTAGTATTTACCATTCGTACTTGCCACGTTCAAAGTATAAATCTCTGATTCTAGATATGTATATTTCCTGTGTTGTAAAGAGTGATATAACGTTTAAATAGTATTCATTCACATTATCGCCCAGTACTAGTACTAGTAGTCCCGGACTAGTCAACTCGCTTTACCGCTTGCATGTTACATGGCTGGGCTGTGTAACTATGCTAGCTGTCGCTGAGTGACGATGACAAGTTAGGGCTCAACCATGTCGAAAGTTGTGTTTACATGCGGATATTTACGACATGGGCCCTTGGGGATACAGCTGTAGTGACTTTGGGTTTCAGAGTAAGCTTACTAATACTTCAGGCGCGGGCGTCACCACAAAGTATACGTTGTCCAAGCATTCCAAGTCAAATCCAGTAGGTCAGTCCTTTCTTAGTGATATTCGTAGACGTAGACGCAGGGTTTGCAGGTTTATGACAAGAGCCGGTTATAACCGGTTTTTGACGCGTCAATAACCGGCTGTCATTAATAGGTTAATGACATGATTTGTCATAAACCATCATTACCACAATTCCATGTAACGATATCCAATATTTTCCAGCTTTATTAATTTTAATGATTTGCATGAAAAACAACACCATTGGCCAACTGGAGCCTTTATTACAAAGACATAGCCATTAAACAGGGTTGAGCAAAAATGAAATATTTGCATTTATATTTGATTCGGTGCTTTACAAAAACAGGTTAATGACATCATAAACCGAACCCTGAGTAGACGTAATCATAGATCCAAGGCGAAGCATTTAATGGTCAGGAGAATCCGTTGTATCAGTCCGTGTAAATATTAAGACATTCAAGCGATGACAAACAGTTAAACATTAAACATAACATACATGGTAACATGATTCATACATGGTGAAGGTCCACGGGCAAATGCCCAGAACAACGGAGAGTCACAGCCGACAAGGGCCCCGCTTAGCTGACCAAGCGTAACTGGTGCAAGCCTGCAGTCAGTAACTTGATCTTCTCAGGTGACAGGTTCCGTGTTCACCACACAGCCAGTGCCAGGCTATTGTTAATTACTAGATATATTGATTCTGTGGTGTATATAAATTATTTTATTTAGTTTTAGTTTTATTTAGTTTTATGTGAATTTCTAGATGAAAGCAATGATCATTTGCGCTGGCAGCAGAATACCAGAGTGATTTGGCGTTATTTATAGTTATTTATGCGGATTTATAGTTATTTATGGCTGCCAACAGCCGTCATGTCTCACAGACTTGATGACAAAGATATACTTCTATATAATAGCATGAAGCTTTCCCAAATGACGTATACATGTACTGTACTTGTACTAGTAACTTGCACTGCCCTGTTGGCCCCACCCTAGTCCAAAATCCAGGTTCCACCAGCATGACCACTGAAAAGTTCTGTCTCACTTGTGTTCTTGACCTGGGTAGGACTGTTCTAATTTCAGTAATTTGTATGGGTGACTCTTAGTTTGTCTGATACCTTTTCCCTCCTGGTGGCCAAAGGTTTCACTAAGTTAAAAGTGGCTAAAACTTTAACTTTCAGAGCTCATACACTATTACGTTAACATGTATTTTAGAAAAAGTATATTTGTATCTCGATTTGAAATGATTCAGTCTAATTTAATAGTCCATCAACTTTTACACAAGTTCTTTTGTGGGTCATAGACATCATCTGTGGCTAAAAGAAAAGTTATTGTTTAACCACAGGGGCTAACCAGGAAAACGCAGTAGCACTAGTCCAGACAATGGAGAAAATGAAGCTCTTGACCATGTTGACTGACTAGTAACATGTTTGATCATACGCAATCTCTGATTGGCTTTTATCAGTGCTTATTGAAATCTCGGCAATGTGCTTCACATTGCCGAGCACAAAGCATCAAGTCCCAATTTAATCATGTTAATGAGGGTTGTGTTGTACTCTCTGGTTGCACATTTCACTTGCTTAAGATTCTTTTCTTTCAGGTTATAGCACCCAGTTAAGTTGCAGTGAGAACGATGATTCCAGTGGAATCTCGAGAATTCACCAATCCAGACCATGCTACCGGAGCTTTTCTCGTCATGAACGAGCTTCGTCATAACATGGAACTGTGTGATATCACTGTGTGTGTGGAGCAGCAGGAATTCTACGCCCACAAAATCATCTTGGCAGGTTGCAGCCCCTACCTGAAGGCCATGTTCACCAACGGCATGCTCGAAAGCGAGAAAAGTTCCGTAACGATACGTGACATCGAATCTGACGTCATGAAATCGTTGCTAGATTTTATGTACACTGGAAAAGTGGAAGTGCGTGTAGACAATGTACAGGCCTTGTTGCAGGGGGCCAGCTTGCTCAATGTGGCCAGCCTCCGGAATATCTGCTGCCAGTTTCTCACTCTACATCTTGAGTCTTCTAATTGCTTAGGTAAGTATACATTACAAAGTAAAATGACTGTAAACATGGTAAATACAGTCTTTGTTGTAATTTATTAATGGTTACCAGATTTACTTTCCTTTGCTTCTTCTTTTTTTTTTTGGGGGGGGGGGGGCATCAATCATTGGTGTTACAATTCTGTGTCCTACAGCTGTCTGGCGTTTGTAATTACTTATCGTCAATCTTCACTCAGGTGCGGCTGTACAGTAGAACCCGTCTTGAAAGACCACCCCATTAGGCACAAAAATGTGGTCTGTCAAGACAGGTAGTCTCTGGTGACAGGTTTAGTTGTATTAAAATGTAGGTCTTTCTGCCACCAATGTGTTGTCTATCAAGGCAGGTGGTCTCTCATGGCAGTGGTCTCTCAAAACAGATTTCACTGTAGTTATTTAGGGAATACCCATCCCCATGCTACCAGCACTTGGAAACTCTTAAATTCAGAAACTCGAATTGTGGAAATTTGCCTTAACGACATTTTTGATAAGAGTCCTTTTAGCATGTTTATGCATGGCTGTCCAATTTTGGGTACAATGTAATTTATGTGATAATCTTTACTCAGTTTACTGCTTGTACTGTTTCAGGAATTTACTCTCTGGCCGATATGTATTCGTGCACTGAGCTGCTTGAGATTTCAAGTCGTTTCATCAATCATCATTTCCTCGATATCATTCACCATGAGGAGTTTCTCAACCTCCCCGAGGAGCGCCTCCTGTCTCTCCTGTGTTCAAACTCTCTGCTGGTCACCAGCGAGGAGCAAGTATTTGAAGCAGCCCTCCTTTGGCTGGAGTGGCAGGTTGAGGAAAGAGTGAAGAGCGCGTGTCGAATAATGCAAAACTTGAAACTGGCATTGCTAGATACTTCCTTCTTGGAGGAAGAGGTGCTAAGGACAGAATTTGTCAGAAACTGTCCCAGGTGTCAAAACTTAGTTGCCGATGCAATGCGAGCTCGAACAATGAATAGGCTACAGATTGACACCATTCAAGTTCGAGGTGAGACCCAAGGCGTTTATGTTCTGGGAGGCAGAAACAGTGAAGACTGTCAACTTCGAAGTATGGAAAAATATGATATCATGAAGGATAGGTGGGCACACATGGTGAGTTCTGGCTCAACTTTTGTGGTTACAAATCCCTCAATAAATTCAACTTTAACATGTTTTTTGCAACTTCTCTGCTAGATTACAACCCAGAATTCGTTGTTTCCTACATGTTAATAGCTGTGATGTATTTAGCGTTTAAAGGGCTCCAGTTTCAGCCCACTTGCTATTGACCATGCAACAAATAACATAAATACCCACTATGGCTTAGATAGCATACATTCATCTGTTAAAACAGGTTCAACAATGCAGCAGAGATGCAAGGCTAATTTCTAGAGAAATTTTCTAGAGAATGTACCATAATATTGTTAAATAGATTAATAAATAGCTTAATAAAATCTAATATAATATGACGGAGGTTCCTGCAATTTAAGACATCCATTTTAGACTTCCCTCTTTTTTGAGACCCGCTACATGTGACACTCCTATATTTTCACTATAAATTTATATGTTTTCAATATACATGATATAAATATCCTTCCATAATAACACCACCTTTGAATTTAATTGAAGTCCACATTCTTCTTGCTGAATAGTTGGTCTTAAAATGCAGCGACCACTTTACTGGTACTAGTATATATTTGGCATAAATTCTGCACATTTGCAATGTTCCTTGACCACTAGCCCAGCATGAAAACAGCCCGTACCGCCGTTGGTGCCACAGCCCTGAATGGCATTGTCTACGCAATTGGTGGGGAATGTGCGTTGGAAGCCACGGAAGACGAGACGTTGTATTTGCGTTGTGTGGAAGCATTCCATACAGAAAAGAAAGAATGGTTCTTGTGTGCTGAGATGAGAGTGGCACGCTCCTTTGTTGGTGTCTGTCATTTGGGTGGCTATTTGTATGCCATAGGTACAGTATTGAGTCGAACCAAAAGTTACAAATGTTTAGAAATCCCATGACCGTGCTTACATCCAGATCCTGTATGCGATGTTAAATAATCTGTAGTGGTAATCACCCGCTTGAGATTAAACATGTCTAGTTACACGTAGGTAGAAAGTGATACTAAATATTTAAAATAGTCTGAGGAAACACAGTTAAATAGTACATATGGTAGTGGTAGTAATAGTAATTGTGGGTAGTGGTAGTATAATTTTGACTGTACAGCTCTCAATTTTATAGTGGATCAAACACAAATTAAGAGTACAGTTGTGGCAATTTCCCAAATGCTAAAATATCATCGTAATATATTTTGGCTGAAAATTAGCATTCGTATATGCTTTTGACCAGAGGTTTGCTTCTTTCTTAGAACATGTGAATTTAGGAATATTATTTCTGATTAAAATAAGGTAAAAGATAACATATGTGCAAGTACATACTACATAGGTATAAAAGCAAACAAAGTGTTGTTTGCACCTGGTAATATTGACTGAAAGCAAATGTCTTCGAAGTTCAGTTTCATTCGCTGGGACATGATGTTACCATGGTTACATTTTGTTCATTGCCCATGCCCAGGCGGGGAGGATCGAGACTCCAGTTTTACGATGGTTGAGCGCTATGATCCCAAGACCAACGAATGGGCCACCAGATCACACATGTTGCGTAAACGGGCGGGTTGTGGTGTGGCAGTATGCGAGGGCAAAATATATGTGGCAGGTAAGCATGATAAAGGGTTACCTGATTATCAAAGTTTTGGAATTTATTTTATTTCTTTTAGGGTCAAATGTACACGATATATTTTTCGACTTTGTTATGTTAACTATATCTTTTGACTTTGTTTTGAACTTGTTAAAATAAATGCAATTTCATAAAATGTTTGCATATGTTGGATAAATACTACCGGTATGGGGCACCAGATTCAGCTAATGTATTTTCCTAGTGCATTATGCCATGCAAAAATTCATGCCATTTATTTTCTTTTACCACATATGTTGCATCAGATGCAATTCACATAAGCATGTTTGCCAAAGGCCACAATGACTTTACAAGTTTATATATGGCTGAAATTGCATTTGCAGTTACAGATTAAAGTTTCACGTACACACAGTAGAAGGCCTTTCCCTCGGAAATCTCCATATAAATGGGTTTCAGATGTGATTATGTATTGTATAATTATAATTTCCCATTAAAACCCCACTGTATATAAAATCTGCATGATTTTGTCCGTATGGTATTGCTTTTAGATGTAAGTTTTACTTGGAAACTGGTATGGTGACCTTACTTTATTATAAAAATATACATGAAATAAACCTCTACAAAACAAAAAGTCTGTACATTAACTTATTTATATGAGTACCTCTGTCGGAATGACTATTGAGCTAGTTTTGTGTGAAACCAGGGGGCATGTCCAGACCAGTGCAATTGCACCACTGACACCAGTCCAGGACCAGTTCGTAGCACTAAAACGCAGCAGTCAGACAGTGAGGCCAAAAATCAAGTCTTAAGTGTCTCTTCCCAAAAGTTGCCATTCCACATGTTGCAAAGATGTTCAGTATCAACAAAGTCAAGGCTAAGAGTTGCCTACATTTCAGCAAGGGTAGTTGTTGCAGAAGGCTACACCCATCCATAACATGCAAGCCCTCTCCCCATCTCACCTATTTATCCACACAATGCTCTTGGGCCTAGGCAAGCGGGACAGTGTAGAGGTGTACATGGATATAATATGCCTGTTTTAAATACCCCTAATTAAAAGTAATGGTTGGCCAAGCATACTTGAACAACTTAGCAACTTGCTGAAACCTTTGAACCCATGATAACCTTTAGTTATAAGATGGGTATATAATATGGTATAAAATGTGCTAATTCAGTTAAATTACTTATTTGGCTGCATAGAATTTAATAAATTTAATCAACAGATTCTTGGTGGCTTTGCTTGTCTACTATCATAGGCACTTTATAATGGAAAGTGAAACTGGTAAGGGAACATCTTACAAATATTTTTTGCAATCTCAAAATTTTATATGGAACTTATAATATGTGATTGTAAACGACCATAAATGTTACTAAACCTGTATTAAGGAGAATATTGCAGCAACAAATAAATATATCACTGTTTAAAAATTTTGTGTTTAAAATGTGAAATTGTAGCACTTGGGTTCCAATTGTAACCATTGTCGAATGTGCCTATATCACTTGTTCTGTGCTACCCCAGGGGGGTCAGATAAAAGCATTCATACAGACCGTGCCAGTGTGGAATGCTACGACCCAAACACGGACGCATGGACTTTTCTGACCGAGATGGACAAAGGGCGTTCTGGTCTGCTCTTAGTTGCTATCGACCGTTACCTGTTTGTGATTGGTGGGCGAGCACGCTATCTGGACCGATACTATAATTGGACAGAAAGGTCAAGGTCACAGGGATATCTTGCATAAATTCATAGACATATATCCTTTATTAGTAGTGTTTGGGGAATTGAACATCAAGTTCACTTTATGCAAATTGAAATTTTAAATTTAGCTTGTTATACTGCCTTCTTGGTCAAAAAAATATCAAAACAGAAGTCACACCTGTAATGCTGTGTGTATTTCCATTCTGATTGAAAACATGTTCCCTTTCCATGTTTACATCATTAAGGATATTGAAATACAATGAAAAAAGTGATGTTCCGCTTTTTAGATGAACTATTGTACATGTGTACATGTAGGTCAACTCATTATTACATGACTGTGGTAATAGGCTCTCACAGAGTCATGGCTTTACCCTGTTATGCGGCATTTCATTCCAGGTATGATCTCTGGAACAACGAATGGACACGGATGTCCCCAATGAACACTCCCAGGGCCTGGCCTGCCTGTGTAGTCTTTGACAACAAAATATATGCCATCGGTGGATACAATGGCACCAACAGATTACGCAGTGTCGAGGTTTATGACCCTGAGACAGATAGATGGACATACATGAACAATATGGCGACGTGTCGTGCCGGGTGTGCAGCCGCCGTTGTTTGACAGATTGACACGTTAAAAAGGATTTTAAAAAAATGCAGCTTTATGTTATATTTATGCAGAATGAATCATTGCGTTTGGGTGGTGTGCACTTTTTTATTGCAATCTTTTTTTTTCTTTTAAATCATGGTCACTTTGACCCATCTGTTTCTGTGATACTTACAGTTTCTCACATGCATGTAGCTGTGCTTGAGGTTGATGTAGGTAAGCGGTGAAGGCGGTGTCACGAATATCTAGCTAAGATATTGGTGATTTCTTTGGCATCTGTTCTTTTTTTTATATGTCATTCATGACACATACATTATCAATACATGTGCTGAGAATTTGGTGCATTAACATTCTACATTGCCTGTTATGTATTTAAACGGTTGTAACATTGGTGTAACATTGCCGTATACTAGTATGCTGATGCATGTACATGTACCTATATCATTGTTTCACAGGTTTATGAATAAATTAACAAGGCCTTCTATTTGCATATTTCACTGACAAGACTAAAGAAAGTTAATCAAATTGTATGCTGCTGTGAAATATTTCTCAAATATTTTCATTATGTTTCAAGCCTATGAGAAAATGTAAGCCAGGAATGCTGGCATTTCACACCAGAAGATTGTAGGATTGTTTCAGAGAATTTGATACGTTTAGCCAAAAACCTGTTGAGTATGGCCATGTTTACAGTTTAGTCGTTCTGTTTGTAGGACTGCTGACAACAGTGGCATTTGTAGCTATTTATTGGTGTGTCAAAGACCAGATGTAGTTTAGACTTGATCACTCTCTGTCTGTACGAGGATTTCCATAATTTTGAAAATTCATTAATGCTCACGGGGATTAATGTTTGCAGTTTTGAGACAAAGCCATGTTTGCGGGGATTAATACAGTGAAATATGTATATAAAGACCCCCTAGGGACCAACAAAATGTGGTCCTTATACACAGGTGGTCTTTATATGCAGGTTCATTAGCATGGAAAGTACACATCTGGGAACCTATAAAATGTGGTCTTTTTTTGAAGTTGCAATTTTTGTCACTCATTGGAGGAAGAGTCTATGATTGTTAAATTTCATTTTGGAATGGTCTGCCTTGCTTATTATTATGATCCATGAGTGTCTCTTGCGCTTATCGCTTGTGTTTATTATCGCACGGCAGTATTCATGACCAACATATGCTATGCCAGTGCCTGTGTTTTGTGCTGAAGAGTTTGGAAATACAAGAAAATCAACATGCTAATGTTCATGAAACAGGTACTTTTTATGTCCGATCTTTTATTCGACTCTCTAATGATTAAGTTAGCTCTATCCACTTATAGTGCTGCAAGATTCATGATATTGTGCTATAGATACTTGACTTTTTATTTGGGCTGGTGTCTTCATATCTATAATTATCATTGGTGATTCCTAGAAACATGTAACAATTATTGAATGTTACCAGATATTTTTTTTCTGGTGAACTGTGCAGTGCTTGTGAGCTCAGACATAAAAAACATATTTTCATTATTCAAGTGTGTTCTTTTCTGTCTTCTAGAAAATCTCTTCTTAATAACTTGATGCAGAAATCTTAGATCAGGACAAAATGAAGCATGCAGCATATGTCATTGTAACTGCAGTAAAGCTGTAAACAAGAGGTCCAGGGGCCTTGATGTTCTGCTTGGTCACTTACCAGATTCGAAAAAGTTAGGCTTATGCCTATAACAGTCATGTAGCTACTACATGTAGCTATGCAGCTGAGGTGACTCATCCTAATTTTGACGATTGAAGGCCAAAATACCCTTAGACAAGGGGTGAAGTAAGTATAAACTATGTACTAATACTCGAGGCACAAATTAAAGGTACTCAATACATCTTGAACTATCACTCTACAACCAGCTGTTTTGGAGTTACAGGCCATTTTGACACAAGTGCACCAAATAGCCCCAAAATGACCTTGAACACTACAAGGTCAAGGATACCCATATATGTTACAAGTGTCCCTGACTCCCAAATTTCAGTCAGTTTCATTCTATGGCCAGCCGTTTTGGAGTTCTAGCCATTTGAAACAAGTGCACCAAATGACCCCAATGACCTTGAATGCTGCAAGGTCAAAGATACCCCATATGTGTGTTACTAGTGTCTGACCAGATTTCACCATTTTTTTTTATGGCCAGCCCTTTCCGAATTACAGACTATTTAGAGACAATTGCACCAAATGACCTTCAGCACTACAAGGTCAAAGGTACTCATGCATTACCAACTAATGTCCCTGAGTCCCAAATTTCACCCCATTTCACTCTACAACCAACATTTTCGAGATACAAATTTCGATAATCTGAAATGCACCAAATGATATCAGAACGACATTGAACACTTAACGGTTAAGAGTACCCCATATACACTACACTAAGTACCACTGAAGCCCAAATTTGTGAGATGCAAGGTTGTTGAAAATGGGAAATGTACCGCATGACCTCAGATTGACCTTGGACACTTAACAGTCAAAAGTATCCCATACGCACTAAGTACCTAACCAAGCAGACCGTTGAGGTCCCTGGGCCTCTTGTTAACTCTGTTAGTGTTTACACAGCAGAGCTATACTGTCGTGGCACAGGCGTCCGGTGTCCGTCCATAAACTCAGATTTCTGAAACTGCTGCATGGATCCAGGCCACATTTTATGGGAAGCTACATGTCCACCATATCTCCAGACCATTTTTAGCTCCGCTTGACTATGTCAGCAGAGCTCATGAAATTGAAATTAATCCAGCGTCCATCCGTCTGTGATTTCGAAGCCTTATATCTTGTAAAGGAGCAGCGTTAGGCCATATGTTACTATTAAACATTAATAGGAAAGCGTATATGGGGAGTCCATTGGTGTGGTTACATTTGAGCTTAGCTACCTTGAAAGCTCAATATCAAGGTCACTCAGATCTCAAAGGTTTATATCTCGTATAGGAGTTGACTTACGCCATCTGTTACTATTAGACTCCAATAGGAAATCATAGGTGGGATGTCCAATTCCGTCATCACATTTGACGTTGGGTGACCTTGGAAGATCAAAAGTTAAGGTGTTGAAAATGATCTGAAGTTGATACATGCCTGGGAGGTACTGTGTGAGAATGAACTCACGATTCAGTTGTTTAAGTCTACAGCAGTGAGATTTTGATACAAGTCTGCAGAAATTTGCCAGTTGTCATACCAGCTGCAGATGTAAAACAGAAAACCAAGGTCCATGGAACTCTTGTTTAATGACGGCTAAATGTATCTAGAAAACTACTTCCCACCTCTAACACTTTCTGTGCGTGCCTTATAGTTTTTTAAGAGAGTTAACCGAGGTGGTCTTTTTCAGGTATGACACGTATGATTTGTCCAGCGGAACTGCTAACCCCATCACCATTGGACCAATATCTTTCACCACCCAAGAGCTGTTCACCAGCTTCATGAGTGGTGTGCTTGTTCTGCCACCGGTAGTTTTAATAACATTGCTTTTCGTCAAGGCAGACCCGAGATCTGGGAAAGCACCGGGAAATGAAGAAAGCGATGGACACAGAAATCACCGAAAGAACACAACTGGATTGATGCATCCTGCCAACCTTGACAATAACTCAAACAATAGCAACAACAACACCGTTGTAGGGGAACGTGGATATGGCCATGGGGAGAGTTCGAAGAAGCAGGCACGTAGGAAACGTTACTGGCCACACTGGTGTAGATACTTAGCCTGGTGTCTCACCCTCCTGACCATTGCCGCAGCTGCATTTTTCACCATCTTCTACAGCTTCGAGTTTGGTGGAGAGAAATCCAGGGCATGGCTCATTGCATTCTTCCTCTCATTCTTTGAGTCGGTTCTGCTTCTCCAGCCAATAAAGGTATTATACCTCTGTATAAAGGCGTCAGATATAAAGTCCAACGTACTTGTTACGTTCAAGACGTTTTTGATTTGACATACAACCTAAAATTTGGTTTCTGCTTAAGGAACTAGGTGCAGTGCAAATGGTCTGCTTAGTTTGTATTTTGCTGTGCATTTATCCCTTTATTTTAGGTCATTGTCATGGCTTTCTTGCTGACCTTCATGATGAAGCAGGATTCGGATGTGGCAGAATACCAAAGCAACATGGGGAAGACTGGAGTGGACATGGAAACCATCAGCTTGCAAAACCAAGGTGATATAAGTATTTAAGGTGTATTTTACGTACCTTATCAATAATGGTAGAACAAAGTTGTTGCTATTGTAGTAGTAGTAGTAGTAGTAGTAGTAGTAGTAGTAGTAGTAGTAGTAGTAGTAGTAGTAGTAGTGCAGTTGGTGCTTGCAGTGGTGGTGGTGTTGATGTTGGTGGTGGCATGAAGAGCAGGAGGAGGGGAAGAATAAGAAGAAGGAAGAAGGTGAGCAGGGGCGACAAAGAAAACAGTAGTACGATTGCTGTTCTTTAAACGGCATGAAGACTTGAGTGACAGTAGTAGCTTTGGTAGGAGTTGGAGTGGGAGGAAATCGACTTCATTTTTGACAGAGTATAATACAATATATTAATGTGGCATGTATCATAATAATATCAATGCCAATGCTTATATTTATCTCAAAGAAATCATACATGTATCACTAGTTACTCATGCATAGATGTGAAAAGGGCATAAGGCAGTACGTACGTTCCTTAATGGCGTTCCTGTTTCATTCTAGATTTCTTCTTGGAGTTGGACAGACATATATCTCCAACGGAAAACCGTGCAATCAAACATAAACTAAAGATGGACAAGAAGATGAAAGCAATGATACGGGAAATATGCGTCTACTTTGCTTTTCTCCTGTTGCTGGTTCTGGTTATCAGTACCAACCAGGACAGGAATACCTACTACCAGAATGCGGACCTAGCAAAAACATTTATGCCTAAGACAAGCCAGGTAACATATCTACATTGGTGCCAATCGCAACAGAGACATAATTAACAGTGAGATAACGAAACGCTGTAACAACTCACGATCTTGCCGGGTTAAGAATTAAATTTAAATGAAATTCCGAAATATTTATATTGATCATTTGTGTTCTAATACATAGGACTGAAATTCACAAAAGTGTTCTAAGACGCATATCATCTTAAGGGCAATATTAAAGGACCCTTATCATATGAGACTTTTTATACCATGATCAAGATGCGTATTCTACTTCGGCAAACACATAGCATATTCTCACAACAGCATACTGTGACATACTTTGTACTCACCAGTAAAGCAGTTATTATACGCGTGGTGTTGTTCCATGGGTTCCCCGCTAATACAGCTGATACTCTCTAAGAATGGGTACCGCTTCCAAATTTAGTGCCTAGGTGGCATACCTTCACTGAAAATTGTCCCCACCAATAGCACAGCACGAATAATTGTTTAGCAACCTTTGCGACCCGCGTTACTAGGAGATAGTTTTAGCCATTTTCTGAGATTGATATCAACTAACTAAATGTTTCTTTATCCACCTCTTCTCAGATTAAGACACCTCTAGACTGTTGGGATTGGCTGAACATCACTGTCCTGCCAGAGCTCTACTTTTCACACTGGTACAATGGAAAGGAAACATCCGATTACGATGAGAAATTCTTGAGGAACTCTGCTGCTATACGTCTTGGACCTCCCCAAATACGATTACTGAGAGGGAGTCACGGTGAAGCATAACATTTACACCTATTTTAATAAGACAATAAGCTTAATATGTCTCAGCGGTGCTTGTTCGATGCATCATGCTTAATGTTCAAATTCAGCTTTCAGGAAGATACAGCAGTCGTATATCACCGTAAAGTTGCATTTATAGAAACTGCATACAATTTAGTCAGTGCCCACAACAAATGTCGACAGAGTATCACTTCAGAACTTGCATTGCGAATGTGCATTTAAGTACTGTTGATATCCAAACCGGTATGTACAATATGGAACAATGACATGAAACATTGTCTGGTACATTTACTAAACTGAAGGATTCAGAATACTCTATCATCACTGGTAATTGATGTTTTGATCTTTCTGCCTCATGTTACAATCGGTGTACGTCGGAATGGTTAACTCAGTGCTTGTTCTAGGAATATTTACTAATAAATGCAGGTATTGAATGTAACAGCCTCGAACCCACCCTTTAAATACTAGTAATGACAAACACATTTCATTGTGGTACACCCAGTCCCAGCAAGATTTGATGTATACTCAACCTTCTTACCAAAGACGCCTTTCAGCATATCGTTACAAAACTGCTCATCACATTTTGGGGACATCTAGATTCTTGCTGTTTCAGGAAATTGTTCCGTTCAAACAAGAGATGAATCACTTACGCAGAGGTGCCTTACTGATACACCAGATCAAGGGAGCTGGCTTCCTAGTTGGGAAGTCCCTCGTAATGATACAGATGACTACCTCAGCCTGTATCCATCAATGGCATACACGTTCCAAGATGCAGATGTCCTTAAAAGCAACCCTTACTGGGGCAAAATGAATTGGTACATCGGTGGTGGATTCGTGGCTACCCTTGGCAACACTCTTAAGGTGAAAACAAGTCCCACGTCACGTCAGCATTGCACTATACGTAACTATCCATAACTAAAGTTGTATACCAACACTTGTGGCTATTACGTTAAGTTGTTGGGTTTTGCTACTTTTAATCACTTTTCTTACTTTTAAACGCATTGTGTTTACAGTGCCTAGTTTATGATTGCTATATAGCTTAGGTACATCGGTAATCGTGCATCGTGTGAGTATTTGTGTTAATAGAAACGCATCCACTCTATGTTCCTCGTCATCTGTAACTAGTACATCGTGCACTCGGCCCTGGAAATGGCCAGTTTATTTTCTGAATCCATATTGTGGAAAACCATTTGCATACATGTATACTAGCATTGTACAAAAGATTTGGTGGTTTGCCGTATACTTGTTACAACACATTTGCAGGTATCTTCTACTTATAGCTTCCACGTGTAACGTATAGAGCTATCGTACTAACTATTTTAGGGAGCACGGCATGCGATTCAGGTATTGAAGGATGCCAATTGGTTAGATAACAACACCAGGGCTGTATTTCTCGAGTTCAACGTCTGGAACGCTAACACCAACCTGTTCAACATGGTGACCATTCTGATGGAATTCTCCACCACGGGGTACAGCATGGCTTCCCACACAATTGAAACTGTTCAGCTGTACCGGTACAACGGCACCAATGGAGTGTTGGCTCTGCTGTCAGAAATCCTTTGCATAATGTTTGTTATCGTCATGGCTGTACTGGAAATTCGGAAGATGATCAAAGGCAGGAAGTCGTACTTCCGTTCCATCTACAACGTCACACAGCTGCTCATCGTGCTGCTGTTTACTGTTGGGTTGATCCTGTATGTCTACCGCTCGCTCTGGACGATCTGGACCGTAGAGGAAATGATGAACAACAGAGGTAACCTCAGTGGTGCAACTTAACTACGTATTTACTACAATAACTTAACAACTTAGCTACAATATTTTTCAATCCAGTGCAGCAGCCTCACTGCTGAAATCGTTGGATTTTTAGCTCTGCTTGACTATGTCAGCAGAGCTCATGAAATCGCAATTTGTCCGTCGTCCGTCGTCCGTCCGTCCGTCCGTCGTCCGTCGTCCGTCCGTGTCGCAATTAT
>JAAUYG010185313.1_pt1 | contig 22324 bp, 17 predicted proteins | sample 7278091 | NCBI WGS metagenome assembly JAAUYG01 (sample SAMN14350201, study PRJNA611818) | marine sediment metagenome | isolation source: surface marine sediment (0.6m) | place: French Polynesia: Moorea | collected 2018-08 | reverse complement strand
CTCAACAACCCAACAAAAAAAACAAACCACCCCCCCACAACCTCCAACACAACCACAACCTCTCATTCTTTGTGGGGGGGGGGGGGCGGGGGCGGCCCCCCCCCCAGGCACAATTTGTACTACATGAGACTTCATGCTTGGCACTCTGATTCATCATAGCGTGGGGTATTTCAGGCACCCTATTCCGCCCAGCCTACCATACCGTTTAGTGAGGCGAAGATTCAGGGTTGGAGGCAGGTGTAATTACCATTCTCTGATAGGGATGGCACCGGAAGGGACTTCTGGGTTATATCAGTGAAGTACAGATCCAAAATGCACCCAGGAACGGCTGCACTTCATCCAGTTATCTATACCGGTTACAAACTTCCTTGTGTGAGATCCATAAAGGAAAACATTGACTGGAAAAGGGCACTGATATTAATGGCACTATTCCCTATTAATTTATAAATAAAAATTAATACCAAATGCCAGATGTTATCCTTTTTATTCATGGAATTCTTAAATTGGACAAAAAATATTATTTTGTTCACTAAGCTAATGTATGCTAACCCGAGCAGCATATTTATACAACGATCTCAAAACGCGAATGACGAATTTGTTGTCTGAACAATAAACGTTTGGGCTACCTATGCCAAATGTCTACAGACGTTTGCTGTTTTCGGGTCAAACGAAGATAGCACTCCTATTCGGGGGAATACATACAGGAGATCGAGACTCTTTATCTGGCCGACGAGTGGCCATGAACAACTCGTCCGCTACCTTCTCGTACCACTTGTGCGTGTCTCGGTTTATATCTTTGTATGTATGCTGTTTCCGGTATGGAAAGAGAAGGACCGTCCAGCGGCACGTCAGACTATTTAGACACTTTTATTAACGACTTCCATTACCAGCTTGGAAGCAGGACCACCGTTATAGAGATCCAGAAGGGCAATGGAGACTCTTTCGCCTTCCCTGCTCAGTCCGATCGCGTTTATGTGGAACAGGCTTGGCGGTCTCCGGCGCACATCGATTTGGCGACCCCGCCTTTGAAGCCATTTGCGAGTATCATTAGGCAATGAAAATTTCCCCCACCGGTTTGTATGCGGCCAACCCCAACAGATCGTAAACAAAGCATAAACATCAAAATCTTGTTAGGCGTTATCGTTCCTTTAGTTGACGTGGACCCCCAGCGTTGTGAACACCAGAGAAGCTGAATTTGAGAAAACGCAGGAGTCTGCGAGAATGAATGTGGCCCATTCTAGGGTGAATCTCTTGAGCGAGGCTTTCTCCTGTCCGTTATCGCAAATCGTTAAACCTTCTAAAGATATCATTATTATAGGGCTAATTTTGAGGCTTTTTGAACCAGCCGTCACCGGGCGTCAGGAAACCTAGAGAAAACTTGGGACAGCCAAGTACATATACACTGACGTAGTCCGTGTACGATCAGAAGGGATTGGCTGTTTCAAGTATGTCGATTTGAAGAAAAATGTTTTGTTTTGTCTTTTTTGTCCCCTCAGTCTTTATATCATGCGCTCTTATTTGTTCGCGGTCTTTGATCAACAACGCATTTATTTAGTTGTCTAAACTTCATTAATTTTCTTTACTTCTCTGTACCTTTAAAAATAGCTGTAATTCTTTTTTATTATTTTTGTGCTATCGTTTTGTCCTTCACGTTCTTGTATGTAGTTTCTTTAGATTTGTATTTGTTACCAAACCTTTTTTTGTTTGGTGTTTGCTTATAGTCGAGATCCGTCTTTGTTGTGTTAATCATCTTTAATACTTCTTTTAAGGACCTCACATCTTTTCTTCTTTAGATGTGACTTCTACTTATAACTTCAAAAGCATGCCTGTTTGCATGATGAATACAGACGAAACAAAACTATGGTCCATTCTTCTAGCTATCTTGTACCCTGCCTGTCATTAGCAAGTAAATTGTCGCTTGGGTTCACCGTTGCCACGGTGAAATACTGGGTGCAGGTCGTTCGGCCCAATACAAAACAACTCAACATTCAGCTCATCACGCACACGCACAGTGCCACACACACCCTCGGACGGCGTCGACTACATTGTATACGGTCTTCACGCGTCAAATGCCAATGCATAGACTCGTTCACTGGTTAATGAGTAACCAAATGAGTGTAAACTCAAGACTGGGCTGTTACGTGTACATGGCCAAGCCCTGCAGCATGCGAGTCCAGGTGGAGGCCGTCAAGCAGCCACCTTGTATTACCCACACGGCCTCTGGTAACCCCATAGCGCACCAGCAGTCAAGTGGGAGTGACAGGGTGACACGTTGGCGTTGACACCCTCCAGACTGCAGCCATGGACTCACAGACAGTCAGTCAGCTACATGGCTCGCCAATCCCGAACAGCCTGTGTGCGTGTATGTGCTGCCGGTGCACTGAGCCCAGTCAAAGTGTCAGAGCCCGGACGCGGAACTCCACAACACACGCCCCCAGGGGACGTGACTAGGAACGGTCTCAGGAACGCACCCACAGGGCTGACCAAAACTAATGGGAGGGTCGGGGAATGTCAAATGCCTTCGGGCGATCGCTGAAGTCGACGAGAGCGGCTCCGGGGCAAACAAAACCTTGGCCTAATGATGCTAAACATGTCTTACAAGATTGAGTACATTTGTTACGGGCGGGGAGGGGTGGTGGTGGCGAGGTGTAGGAACATGCCAAACAAATTCAGAAGCTGAGAATGACATTGGGATCGATGTTTCTGGGGTTTTTTTGTCCCCATGAAGAGGCTCTATTTGCGTTTGCTTTCACTTTGATCATCATCATCATCATCATCATCATCATCATCATCATCATCATCATCACCGTTGTTGGCGCACGTTACCTTACCCACAGCACCCAACTTGAAGTTCTCTGTGCTTCTACTGTACATGCCGAGGAGTGCCACAAGGGTCCGCATTTATTTTGCCTTTTTGAAGAAACTTCAGAAGAGTAAAGCCCGACATTTAAAATGTGCCCCAAATTGGAGGTTCAAATGCCCCTTTGCTTCCCTTCTGGTAGTCTCCCTCGCCTGTAGAACCCCCTTCAGAGGCCGACATACTGGCTGCACCTACAGTGGTACTGCTAGCCTCCCAGGAGCTGAGAATAGAAACTAAAATCTCCAACTTCTTTCGCTCGCTGATACGAACAGCGGTTCAAAAGGAAACGCATTTCACGGCTTCAGAAGAAGCGCGGCTGTTGGCTGTTTCGCAAGCATGGCCGGGGCATCAACGGCACTGCGACTGAAGTCGGGAGAAAGTTTCCTGTTTCGCCGGTCATTTGGAAGATCCTTAAGTTCGGAGTGGGCAGATAAAGGAGCCGAGTATTGCAGCAGTGCCACCTTTTCGAACTGCTGTTTGCAGGCTGGCGCGAGCTTCAAGGGCCCGGTCAAAACCAAAAACGCGCTATTTACTGCTTTGTTCCTTCTGGCTCTAGGGTGGAAGTGTACACTTGAACACAAAGAAAACAGGACGAAAAGCCCCCCCCCCCCCTCCTTTTTTTTACCACGAGGCGAATTTTTTCACTGATGACCACAATAATCTATAGGATGTAATTTTCCCGACTTGTTCTATGTTTAGTCTACTCTGTCATGGCTTTCGTTCGTGGGGGGTGACAAATATTTATCCGTTCTTGGACCGCCCAGATCCGCAGCATATATGCATATATATCTTTTTTAGAGAGCTATAATGAATTCGTCTATTTTCCTGTTCTCACGCAAACAGAACCTCCACGGACACCGATAATATCGTACTTGCTGTTCTTATTCACTCCTGTAGTTTTGCATCATAAAACGATGGACGTTTTTGCAATAAATCATGGAGTGCGACGTGTCACTTGTCAATGTTGTTTAGTGTGCTACACTGAAATTTAAGGGCTTTTAACATTTTTTTTCTTTATATCCTTTTCTATATTATAAGTTACAAAACATTGAAGTGCTGTAACTCATATATGGCACTAACAAAACTTGTTTTAGGGTGGAGCATTTTCCCACGGGATTGCGTGTGCATGTAGTCTGGCTGGCTTATAGACAAACATCTGTTGCGTGCCACATTAGCTACATTATTGTCACGAATGTCACGTCATGGCTGGCCTGGGAAAAGCCAGAAGTTCTAGAAAGGTATACTGACTTAGCCACAAAAGGCTACGCAACTATCTTTGTAAGGTTCGTGTTGTTTAAATAAACAGATCTTTGTTATCTGCGGCTGGGATTAAGCACCTGATTAAGTGGACCGGAGTATATTTGGGGGATATTTAAGGTGGTGGCAAGAGACTTGTGTGGTATGCCGTGGGACTGAAGTGTATGGACACAGCCGATTTTAAAGGAGAGATTTGGTGAGAGATCCAACCACAGGCTTATCACAAAAGGTCGATGGACGGTACTGAGTATATAGCCAATAGACGCCCCGAGAATGCACGCCAGACATTGAAACGTAGTAAGATAGTCCAGGAATGCACTACAAAATAACGATTTCTATTCTCTGAGTATACAGTGAAACTCTCAACTTTCTTATGTTGCATACAGTGTAACTTCTTAAGTTGCACAGTGGAACGTTCCAACCGCTAAGTTTAGACCCCAACCGAAATGAATATATCTTTATAAAAGTAGGGCTGTCAATTATGGTATGATAACTCATTCCAATCAGACGTTGCCACCAGCTGTGACTAATCACCAGTTCGCTGCCTCCGTATATTTACACATGTATACATGTCTATACATATACGCAGAGGCCTAGAAACATGGGGATTATTTGCGTATTTGGATCGACATATATAAAATCCGAGTTTTACTGTGCAGTGGTCGGATGCAAGTGATGTATGGAGACCCCACTATTATAAATTTTCCCGAAATTTGTCATTAATATACGTTGTAACTAGTTTACATTTATCATCTAGGCACGACCTACATGTGCATCTACCTACATCTACAGCTACTTAAGCTACTTCATTGACATATTAACTCACACGATCTCAGATTGCAGGTGCTCCTTATTGTTAGAGTTCACGTTAAGACAAAGACGACAGCATATGGTGAACGTTTTGCACTTTTATTGATGTCAGAGTACATGATATATAATCGCAATGTGCAGAATATTTCATATATATATATACCCTTGCTAACTAGGTCCCAGGTCAAACACAAATAGAGCATTTTCATAGGTTCTAACATGAAAGCAAATAATGTTATAGCTTAATGTTATCCATTTGCATTAACAAAGGCACAATATCCCGGCCGAGTCCGTTTTCGTCAGAAAGCTGTGCATTTGTACTTGGACAGCCCAGTATTGATGTACAGAGGATGAAAAACAGTGGGCACTGATATTAAGGCAACGATCTACTATTGTATATTATAGTATCCCATATATGCATATGGAGGCAAGGCAGCACATATGTGTCTTTGAGGTGTTGTTAATCCTATTCACCTCTCCACGATAAAAGGTCACTGAGCGCAAGTAGTTGTCAGTAATTGCACGCCAATCCCTGAGCACTAGGCCAATGTTTCCATAATAAAGACCGCATTTCAGAAATAAATGTTGAGTATACATAGCAAACATTAGATTTACTCCGTGGAAACAGTCATGGAACACTTCGTGGTAGCACCAAGGTTAGTATTGCTATGCATAGTGGACATTTCAAATATTCATCAGCCACGAACCAAATATTGTGAGTCAGTTGCCTAGTAAGGCACTGGAAGGCTATATGTTATGGCAATAATTGCAAATAGTTCCTTTATTTGTAGCATGCATTTTACATTTCTTATATCTGGCCAATGAGCCTTTGTCTCAACACAATTGTTTGCAACTACATGTAAATATAAATAGTTTTTGGAGCATTTCTTCGGTCGGGTACAGAGATACAATGTACACAACGTATCTTTCATGAGATACAACATATACATGTATTTCTCTTATCTGTCAAAAGTTACAGTTCGTGAAACTCTCGAGATGCATGAAAAGTTAAACTCTAAGCACAGTAAAGTAAGCGTTAAAGTATTTCTACTGCATTACAGTTGACTGGCTGTCCCAGGATAATAAATACTGGCCATATATACAAACTGAGCATGCATGGCTTGCATATATATATAACACAGGTACAGGCACATTTGTCCAGACAGGCAACCGTGGTGAAGGCGTACGTCGAGGGAAGAAGACATGATGATGGAATTAATTAGCAGTTCAACAAAACATTATAAATTAAAAACCAAACATCTTCTCATACCAAGGTTTGCTCAACATCAAACGAACATGACTATTTCGCTATCTCTTTGAAGTTTCCGTACCAATCATAACCATTCATCATTCAGTCATTGTAAAAACAAACAAAAAAAAAAAGAGTTCGCCCTTTTTCAGCAAGCACCGACGGCAACCTGATTTTGCGTCAGCCCATTTCCGGTCCTGCTCGCCGCCTCGCTGTGATACATGGCGGCCATGTTCGCGTCGTTCCTCTGCAGCTGACTTCCGGCGCCGGGGATGCTGTTGGAATGAATGGCACCGGAAGAGATGGTGGATGGCGTGACGAAGGCCGTTTTGGTGACGGGGCTCGCTCGCGTACCGACGCTGGTGTTCGGTGAAGACTCGGGGGTGGGGAGGGCATACGACAGGTCTCTCTGATGGCTAGAGATCGGGCTGAGAGTACCGGGTAGTGTGGTATGGTGCGGAATGCCTGGCGGGGTCATCATCAGGTGGGAGCTGATGATGCTGTTTCCAGTCGTAGAGCAGTGGGTATTGTCCAAGCTTTTATTTGCGTCAGAGCTCTCTGTCTTAATTGACAGCTTTAAATCTGAAAGTACAAAATTTAATATTCTCAGACCCAACTATTAATTTTTGAGTATAGCTGTCGATATGTCAATGGTGTATGTGCATTAAATTAATAGTTACATGTATTTAGTAACCTTACGAGAGACTTCTGGTGTCTCTTATTTCACACATCTGATAAAAGTAAGAGAATAATATTCAAAAGAGTACACCGGTATATCTTCAGATATTGCGCACTTATTGATTGATTTTGTCATGTTGCCACTATAGACTGTCTATAGGCAAAGGAACCAGGGATGGGATTCGTGAAAATTCCTATCTCTACATTGAACGAAATCGATTTGTAGGTTTACAGATAAGAATCGTCATTTCAATTTTGGCCATCACTGATTTTATAACGCAATAGTCAAGTTAACCATGACAGTGATAGCGGCATATATAACAAAGACCGACTTCAGGCCACATTAAAAATGTTCTTTGTATTATCTCGAAGCCCAGGATTCATATTTATCATGCTCACCTTGAGATGGGGTGGAAGGAGTTCCAGATGATGACGTCACCGGTTTGATGGGGTTCTTGGGTTTTCTTTTCCTCGTCTGAATGCCGTCCTTACGCATTGACAATGGTCGGTTCACCTGAAGCAAAAAAAAAAAGAAATGCTCTTGTATGGATCTAGCCACCCGTACATGTATGAAATCATTCATCCTAGTTTGCCGTAAGACATGGCACGAGAAAAGAAATATACAAAGGAAAGACCTGAAGAACGGACCCAAATCAAGATAACGTGAAAGAAGGGGCGGAGCAACATGAAGAAACATTTCTTTTTTTTTTAAATACAAATATCCAAAATGCTGTAATAACAGCGAATAAATAACTGTCAAAAGTCAATGCCATGACGTTCAAATTCTAAACAACTGAATTAAACACTTACCCCATGAAGTTTGTAGTAAAGTCCACAGGCGTTGCACACGGGTTCCCCATCGTTGTTTCGTCGCCACAGGGTAGTGGTCGTGGTGTGGCAGTTAGCACAACTCAAGCCAACTCGCCTGGAGGCAGACTGAAAGGAAGGCTGGAGTGTAAATATAAAATAACATAATAAAATAACCTAGAGTTATATTTTACAGCAATGTTATTTTGGTTACAATTCGATCTCAGGAGAAGCTTACTCATCGTCACTTGCTGAATGGGACTACTCACTTAATGCATGTGAAGCTGTATTGAGCTGGATTAAGCTGGATTAACCGCTATTCTTAATCTTGAGCACCGAGAGTGACGTTTTGTTTTAATCAGAACATGCTTTAATGTCCAATGTATTGCTTTTTCTCAACACAAATCACGCGCGTAACACAATTCCCTTAGTCGATCGCATGACTTCGAAATCTGCTTCCATTCCCAAATATATTTCGAAAACTATCCTGAGAATATTTTGTATACGTATTGCTATGGGCAATTGCAATAAATAGTGTCTGTTGAACTTACCAATCGTTTTTGAGGTTTCATCAGGGGTCTGTTGAGGCCGTTCATTTTGTGATAGAGACCACAGGCATTGCAGAGGTAGTGTCCTGTACCGTCCCGCCGCCAGAGAGGGGTAGAAATGGCACCACAGTTCACACATTCTCTCCCTTCGCTGAAGTAATCTGGCCCGTCTAAAATAAATGAATACATAGTTGTTGTTCTTAATAATAATAATAATAATAATAATAATAATAATAATAATAATAATAATAATAATAATAATAATAATAATAATAATAATAATAATAATAATAATTTTACATTAATAATAATGATAATGATAAAAAAATAATAGAGTACATTGTAGCATTTTAGAATTTGTGTTGCTTCATTGTGTAAGCTTAGATAGAAACCATATGTCAACGAAATAAAAGCCAATCTGCGATTTACGAAACATGCCGAACATTTTTTTTTTGCTTCCGCCTAATGTTTTGACACGGAGAACAAGAGGTTTTGACTACTTGTTTCAGCTTAAATGCCACTGGTTCCGGTTGTATTTCAGGGGCGTTGATACAACAGAAGTAGACACATATTTCGAGGGGCACTTAAAATGTAATTACAAAGCGGTATGTTCGGTGTCAGAGGCATTTGTAGCAGCGACTATGTGCCACCATCTACTACATGTACTATACAATGTAGCAAGTGTCACGTTCCACCACAAGGGGGTGGCTACGGAACCGGCTACTTAGTTTGAGGTTAAATCCAATATGGCGACCACCTGTCCCCTGGCCGAATTGTAACAGGCGAAAGTTTACAACAATAAGAGGGCAAACGCGAAATGGTAACTAGAGACGCCAACACTTCCCCGCCACTGAAGACAAAACAATGTAGCCAGTAAAATGGACCGGCTGGTCTACGCCTGCGGACGCTGCGTCTGTCGGTTGGCACCTTCGAAAACAATTTGGGTTTATAATAGTTTATTAACGACGGGAGCGCGGCGCCGTTTTGTCCCGAGGGCGTAGTTTAACTCATACGTCGAAAGCAGCATGAGTGTGGAGCCAGATCACCTTTCACAATTTGTTTGTCAAACAAATTGCCGACGGGGGTAACGCTCCGTATGGAATTGGCGGATTTATGACGTCAGTAGACTACGCAATAACGCCACATCTGCAGCGTCAGAAGCAGACGACTTTGAGCGATAATATATCGGCTAAAATTTGCCCGGACAGGTGAATTCTTTTGCAAAGCTAAATATGTTTTACGACAGTGCTTTCATAGAGGGGAAAAATTCCCCTATTTTCAGCGGCTCCAGGGCCAACACGAGTTACGATAATATTATGTCATGGTGCCTGTGAAGTGACGTGGGGAGTGACTAATTGTGATGTACAAGTCGAAGGTAAGCGAAATGACATTTTCAGCTGTCGTGCGATGCTTTTTACGGTCGCGACTTGAAAGAGGCCCAGAAGCAATCGATGCGGCGGCTTTGGAAGGAAAGCAAATGAGTCGCGGCGAAGGCCAGTGACCCGCATTCTACCGGGCCGAGATTCAAGGCCCATGTGGGGTTGTTTAACCCCAGAGTGAACATCTACTCATAAAGCAAGTTAAGTTAGGCAACGGGAGCTGACAAGAAATCAGTTGTCGGGGAATTGGGAAATTAGCCTTGGACAGGAGGAATGGCAATGTTTCTGGAGGGACAAAAAATTAGGCAAACAAAAGTTGAGACCACCGCCACGGTCGCGACAACAGTCACAGGCAGACATTGCTGAATGTCTGAGCTGCGACGCGAGTTTCCGGCTCGTGAAATACCACCCACCGAAGACGTGGACCGAGGAAACTGGATTCTTTCCACGTATTTTTCCATTGTAGCTACAAACAAAGTAGTAGTAATAGACTGTAGTAGTAGTAGCAGCAGCAGCAGCAGCAGCAGTAGTAGTAGTAGTAGTAGTAGTAGTAGTAGTAGTAGTAGTAGTAGTAGTAGTAGTAGTAGTAGTACATGTATGCAGTATAGCCTTTATCTTTTTATAGTTCTCTCAATTCTCGCGCGAAGGTTGAAATGGTGCATGCCTTAACTATTTGCTCAAAATGTTGCCCCTACTAACATGTGCAGCAAGTCAATAAAGACACTTTGAGAACTAACTTATTAATATTATCCGCCCACCGGGACCAAAGTTTGTTATACAAAGAACAGCCACACCCTGTAGAAATACCTGCAGCACAATATACAATGTACTTAGAACTTCAGTGTACCGGGGGGAGACCTGGGTGTATAAATCGCTACAAAATCCCACCAAACTCCCTGATACCTTATCAAAGAACTGTCTACATTGCCCTGCTCATTGCACAACCACACAACGTGCATGGGGAAGCAGGAGGTGTGCTTGAACAAAATTTTGGCCGGCCATCAAGGGAAAAACTAAAGTAGAATGGTATAAGGAGACGCAGCCTGTACTGCCCATCAAGGACTTTGGGCGAGTCCTGGGTTCTGGCATTACTCACAAGCCTGTTGTACCCGATTCAGGCAGTTAATTGACAGACGAATGGCGTTGGCAGACGAAAACGCTACTCTAGCTGAACGAATATATTGGGGAGGGGCATAGGAGCTTTATTGGCTTGTTTCAAGCCCGATAACGGAATCGGGGAACGTTTGAGACAGGTGAATCTGCACCAATCATCTCCTATCTCCCAAATACACCTGCTAGTACTGAAAGCCGCAGCATTACACTACGTCTGCCGTGACGGCTGCTACATGAATTTCGGCACATAGAAAATGATATTTCAGTTGGATGGTCTGATTCAGAGGCCACTAATCTTAATCGATCAGAGCGTTTGCTTGCTTTCCCAACGCCCTCCTCAAACCTATTCAATTTTCAAGACTCAACTTCAGCACACCAATTTATATATAACTAGGAATCAGGTTAATTAACTAATCATTCAGTAGACAAGAAATGAAATGAAAAGATTACTCACCCATTCCTGTGCGTGGATACTGGATTCCTTGAGCTGCCAAGGAGAGCCCCTGTGCGTAGTTTCCCCAGGAGCTCATGGCGTCCGGGCTGCCCATGTACGGGGTGAAGGGTGACAGACCATTGGTAGCCCTGTGGAGGGAATCGGTTCCCAGTCTTGGTTCAGTGGCGCCGGGCCAGCTGGATAAAGCGGACGGGTAACTCTGCGAGGGCCCGCTGCTGTAGCTGGAATACTGCGGGGAGCAGTCGTTAGAGGAAGGCCAGTGTCCACTGCCGCCCATGGAGACCGGTCTCTGGGTCGGGGTTGCGGCGGGAGGGTACGGGGTGACGGGGTTCTGGAGAACAGGGGCGTGGGTGGTGGGGACGTAGAGCGGCCCAGCGCTGGGGGTTCCGGGGGAACTGAGAGAAGCAGCAGAGCTTTCCTGGTGGTGGTATAAGCTGCTGCCGAGCTCTGACCCGAGCCCAGGGGCTGCTACACCCGGAGTGCTGTTGAAGTAACCCGGGAGAACTGAGGCTGCTGCCACGGCGGCCGCAGTGCTGGGGTCCCTGGAGGCCGGGGGCAAGGAGCTGGGGGGAGGAACCCCGTGGACACTGCTGGGCTGTCCGGATTGCATCTGGAGGCTGTGCTCGGCCATGCCTGGTAACAGGGTCATTGTTCTGGATTAGTGTCTGTCACTGTCACGCAATATCGCTCACACACGTTGCTGTGCTTTTCTGCAGCCCCCTCAGGCGGATAATACGTCCACAGTCCGCTGATCCGGAATGAACCAGCCGCGTAGACCTCGGGATTTTAGACTCAATGGGGAACGTGAGAAAGTCTGGTGCAGGAGGCTTGAGTTAGGCCACGGGCAGCTTGAGAAGTTCCGGAACAGTGTTCACTTCGTCTAGTCGTCTAGGAGCTGCCAAAAAGTGGTCTACCTGAAAAGAGATCATCATGGCGTAATTAGAATAGGATATTCAAAGCTTCATGCATTCGTGCTATGGTGCTATGTGTGTTGCCAGTATATACAAATGTTCTTAGAATACATATTCATGTAGCTAAAGTCCTCAACTTGTCAACTTTGGTAACCGTCCCCTCCACCCCAATCGACATCCTTCCCGAGGTCCAAACTGGTTCGTGTCCGTCCAAAAAGCATAAAACTCTTGCCAGTTTACAAGGTGCCATAAATCACTAATACAGAATGTCCCCATATTCTCGGAGGAGCGCCCGGTTACAAGTGCAAGGTCACGTAAACTTTCATACGCTGCACACAGTGAGTAATGGTGATAAGTATTTAGCTGGAAACGTCAAGTAAACACACATGGGACTTGACAATGTATGTGTCTGTTCATTGACAAACCGTGTGAAAAGGGGCTACGCGCCGATAGCTCTTAAAACTCTTTCCACAGAAATAAGACAGTCAAACAAATCAGGCAAATCCCACAAATACCCGTTACACGCCAGAGGCAAAATGACCTGCAGTAGGTTTCCCTGGGTCTGGTATAGGTTATCTGTATTAAAATGCTTGTCAAAATGCATTTCAGTGATGAAAAATTATTTTTATGGAAAAGCCTGTACTAGAGTTTGCAAATTCATTTTGTTTAGCTACTTTCATAATAAGCTAAATAATTCTTCAATTATAATTTGTACGTTTGATCTTCACTGGAGTAAGTCTGTTGATACAACCTACATGTATGCTACTTTATTTTACTTACACATTGCATTAGCGGGTTCAGTCCAAATATCCTCTACTGATCAAGTTGCACATCGCAGTAAGAACACCGTCAGAAAAAACGGTTGATGCACTCTGTATCTGCAGACACTTTGTAAGATGTCTGCCTGGGGAGTCACTAGGTATTTATATCAAAAAGCTGGACGTCCAGCCTCTACAAAAGTTACCCGGGATATTAGTAGATTAAAGACCTACTGGTCATTCATTGGATAATTAATGTTTACAAAGGGCTGAAACTGTCAAGTGAAGCGGGAACGGAAGCCATGCCGAAGCCACAATGATGAAGCTGCTCCATAATGCCATATTGTAACAGTATCTTTAAAGTGTGTAATTTCAAACACGGGCACCCAAAGCTGCCGGCTTTCTTCACACTGTCACTGATACCATTGAAGCGTGGCATCAATGTTTATTGAAACTGTTGTTGTTGGTAGATTACGATTTTCCGTGTATGCAGATGGCATGCTTCATTCTTCCTGTGCTTTGCAATCAACGGAAATGCTGTGCTTTGAAAATAACGGAAGTATAGTGTTGTTGAATTATGCTTATACTAATTGAGTGGGTGACAGAACGTTATATTTATTTATCTATTTATCTATTTATTTATTTATTTATTTATTTATTTATTTATTTGCAGGTGTTTAGTGGTGCGTTTTGTCATGTTCAGTTATTTTGGCAACTCTTACCCGCTATGTATACTAGCCCAGTTATACAGGTATTATATTCTGTACATCTGTTAACTTTTTTCGACAGTAAACTGGGATTGTTGATGTATCACCAAACTTAACTATTTCAACTGTATCGATATACCGGTAAGTTGTATGTAATAACTGTGGCGGCTTAGTACATGTATGCTATATAAGAGTCAGGCGCATGCATTGGGTCGTATACAGGGCATTGTTTAAAAGGTGTCAAGAAGCCATTCCGACTGCCGCTGGAACCCACCTGTGTTGACATTGTACAAAGTTTGTACGGAGCAATGTATACAACGGTGTCAAAACTGTTACAAAAGTTCAATAGGATGAGCACACTTCTGTTTTGCTAGACGCAAGGAAACGACGCTTAAGATACAGTTGTAGTGTTGCTTGTTTAGCCATAGTTCTGAATACACCCGCTCGTTGTGGAATGCCGATAATACACCACACCGCAGGTCATAGCAAGAGACTACCAGATTTTCACCACAGGTTTAGGATATAATATACCGCACCTTTTCATGGACACACCTAGCCCCATTTACGCAGAAATAATTCGCTGAAACCGATACCCAATGTCTATTCCGACCAGTGTAGCCCCTGCTATTCCGTGCCCGCTGTGCCAAAATGATTCATTGCAGTCCAGAGGTAAATGCTCAGACGAAATCGTCCGAATCCGAATCCAGATTGAAAGTTATCCGGATCACGCCGACACAGACAGACTCCAGACCGTTGGTTTTGGAGTCTGACCGGGTAGAAATTCAACCCCCGTCAACCCGAGACATTTCCCTTAATTTCTTCGGGATAGTTTCCCGGAGCCGCTGCCCATGGATCGGATCCCGAAACGGTTCTGGATTCCCCTTCCATGCATGCTGCGAGGGGCACCATCGAGGGTAGCAACGAAATCCAAGCAAAGATGTAGCTTAATTTTGCCCCCGGTGCCAAACAATCTCACTCATGGTGACTATTGCCATGTCCCGCTGGGACTTCCGTAGCGCTTCCTGTCACCGGCAGTCGACCTCGGAGAGAGTAATGTCCCAGTAGGGACACCGTACGTACGGGGGAGCCGGTAGCAAAGGAAACAGCTATTCCAGATTTTTGATGAGGCGCCATGTGTGGCAAAATCCTCCCGAAAAATGTCGGCTATGAGAAGTTGGGTCTTATTAGCCGGAGCGAGATGGTTATCAATCTAAACCCGCGAATTTCGGTGTTAGGTTCGGCTTGGCTCTATGTCAGATGGAAATTCCACTAAAATAATCTCCATTACTTTTATCGGTTACGACGGGCAAAAAACAGCCGGACCGCTTGGTACGTTTTCATTAGCCTTAATTATAGCCTAACTAGGTGAGACGGAGTAAGTCAGTGTTTGTGTTATCTTAATCTAGGCGGTCAGGGTTTAGGTTATACCGCTGATAAGCCTTGCAAATTATGATTATGACAAGCTGCATGTAGCATAGGCCGAGGAAAGAGATTAGTAGACTGGGCAGTGTACTGCGTAAACACGCCGCAGGATAAAACGACTTCGGAATATTATTATTATGAGTTGACACGGAAAGAGCTTCTCCAGATCTTTCCTGCTGCCTGGACTGACTAACATCTCTGTTTCCTCGTTGCGCTTCTTGCCTTCCAATATCCCCCCATGCCAACCGGCTTTCTTCCATTTTCCGTGTCGGGTTTCCTCCCAGCGTCACAGTTTATGCTCGTGGGCCAAACTTACAAATTACCAGCTCGTTTTCCGGGTCGCGACCTTCTAGAGCTTCCAGATGGCTGGCTGTCAGGTGCCTGGATTGGCATGGCTTGGCCCGAGAGCATCTGGATACAGCCCGCCCCCACCGCTGTTATTATAGCCCTGTTCCGGTTCACAAAGCGGAGGGAAATAGGCCTCGAAAAATTTCATTGAAATGAGTTGATAACAACTTTCAAATCACGCAAATACCAACATTTAGATGTGCGCTACAGTGGTGATTATAATAGTATGGTCAGGACCTTCTCTTAGATTTTAAAAGCCTTCTGTTCCCCCCCTCCCTGTATATTTTTTTCAGGAACCCCGGTAGACAAGTGGGCCTCTTCCGCTCCAAAAAGGAAGGATTAAAGTGGAGAGGGCTGTTAGATCTTCGTATTACACAGCCACGGAAGCCGACCCGGTGATGACAGATCAAAACCAAAATAACCCACCCAAAGCCTTTTTCCACTAAGAGGTTTTATAAAGACGTTGAGCATTGGTCGTAACCGAGGGATCCACTTCGTGGATGCGGTGGGTAGAAATGTTGGGAAATGGAACTGCGAAGTGCGGACGACGAAAAGCGGTGGACGCTTCCTCAATACGGCTGATGATTGAATCCTGCAATCTGTTCAGCATGCATAGAAGGCATCGTATAGTGCAAAGGGAATCCGTGTATGGTTGCAATTTTGATGATAAATTACAAGATTCACTTTGCAAAACAGTTTCTAACTCTGAACAGCGCACTCTCAGGTACAGGTACATTAAAACCTCGAATGATCGGTAACTATAACACTACGAACGTTCTCTCTGATTTATGCTGTACATGTACCGCATGTAATAGTTGTTTCATCGAAATGGAGCTTTCATCTAGAAGGACCTAACGCACAGCAGCAGTTTAGTCGCGTGCACCTAGCCTTGTTCTGCCATACATCATATTCACCTGTTCTGGTCCCCTTGTTTAAATATAGAGATGTAGTGTATACGTGTACTTCCCGCCATTTTAGCTTTTTTTCCACCTCCCCACTTGCTCAATCCGCAGTTTCCTCCCATTTGTCCCCGTTTACCTATTTCTAAGTGGCATCAAAACTGAAAACCTGCCTAAGTAGCTTTTGTCCTCTTAACAAGCCACTTCTTTAAGTCGTCCTATTCCGGAGATTTCGGGACTCGCGGGCCGGACGCATGTTTATATATACGTACAAAGTATTAAACTCTTGCGCAGGGAACCGGCGCCTAGGTGGAAGGGTCGCTATGGATACGAGCACTTAGAAAGAAGGGGGAGACTGCTTCAAAACAAACTTGACAGTTCGGGGCGGGTTAGCAAAGGGCGCCCTGGGTGGGTCTTCTGTGCAGGTTTCTTTCTCATCCCGGGGACTGCGCTGTTTACGCGAGAAACGTGCAAGTTTAATATGATGCTCTGACGCTTAAAATGGTATTTTCAAGTGTCGAATGCGGCTATAGAGCGAAATGTCGCTATATCGTGTGAGATCTTGCTCTTTCGGCGGATTACTTTCTCTTTTCGGACACATTTAACACAACGGAAATGCATTTCTGGGCAAGTTCTGTACGATCTGATGGAATCGGGGAACTGGACTATACTCAACGTAAACATTTATTTTGTTATTCACCCAGTCGGTAACAATAGGTATTTTTGATGAAGAATCATGTATCAAAATCACGTATCTAATGACTCATGATCAGGGATGGTTGCATTTCTAAATTGACAGGAACCACCGTGATTTGCACACTGACCGACTGCATGGCCATGCAGACAGATGTGATTATGGATATACATGTAGTCTATACTTATACATGTATCAAGGACAGACAAAATTGACAGGCCCTCTTTTACAACAAAGGCTGGAAACCGTCTTCCATTCACTTCACTGTATTTCACTTTTGACTAAATCCGCTTCGCTTCGGCTCGCATTTTATCTAATATGAAAGACGTATGGCACTTTGCACGTCGTTCCTCTTACCGCCATTTTTCTATATCATCTAGTCGCTCCAAATACTAACTGTAGTCCAAATGATATGGGGGTGGGAAGGGAAGTAGATCCATGAGATTGACGTTTGACTAAAAGAGAACCACATGTACACCTATTCACATACATGTACATACTACTGTCTGAATAAAACACTTCAGCCATTATATTACCCATAATGCCACATGGTCACATACATGTGCATGTATCACTGATGGTTTATAGGGTATTGGTGAAGACATACATGCACGCATGTTACCCTCATTTAAGGTAATACATTCATGACTCCACTTGCGCATGGTATGCCCAAACTTTGACGCTGGATTTACTCGTAGATGGCGGGTTATCACAATGCCCCTGTTATCAGATTATGAGGCGTTTACAGATTGTGCAGATACGGCTGAAAAACAAGTGAATACCCTTTTGTATTAATGAATCGAAGGCTTCGGGAAGAGCTTCGTCTACGGTATAGCCCGGCTGTGCATCCCGAGGCGCCGTATAGCGTACAGACCTTGCTTATAACCTCGTAACTGAGAAATTACTTTATCAAAAGCCACGGGACCCCCGACACAGGTGACAACTTTATCGGCCAGTAGGCATCCCAGGGGTCGCCCTAGGGCTTCCAGGGGGTTGTTCTGGATAGCGTTGTCAGGATAGCTCCCCGGGGAGTATGGGTGATCAGAACACAACAGGGGACGATACTGCATTGTAGAGCCAGGGTTCATCAGGAAGACTGTACAAACAGTGCATCCCATGAAAACAGCTGCGGGCTTGAGCAGAGCGACAAGCGGACGACGACGACCTCTTGGTTACTTTGCATTAGTGTCGGGTCTAATGAATCTAACAGCAAACATGGAATGAGTATACTTACTGATTTTATGCAGATTCCCTCGTCTGGCGCATACATGTAATTATCCTGCATATGTTTTTTTTTTCCAGATATGCCGTTGCCGATTTCAAGGCCAGCAATTGTCACAGGGTGGCATTAGTAAGCAAGCATCCGGTCAAGAATCTCTGTTGTTCTTTGTCAGGCGGCTGTAGCGAGTTTAGCTTTTCAAGCACATGAAAGTCATTAATACAACAGCAATGAAAGAAGCAGTGATGTAAAGACACTGATAACATCAGACGGTTGTTCAGAGTGTGTATATGTCAAAGTTTTCAAATCTTCAACTTTTTGAAACCCTGAATTTCAAAGAGCGGAAGCGGAAGTCCGTTGTCGTCGTCTACTTGTGATATTTGACTCCGAAAACACGGTTCCTATTTCAAGTAGTCCCGTACAAAGCAACTTCTCAACTTCTAAAAGTTCGCTTTTGTGCCAGTTTCATTCCGTCTTGATTCACGGCTACACGAGTCCATCATACCATATCCCCACGAAGTCCTTCAACTGGAAATCTTTTACATCCCTCGCCAGATCTAGAGATTTGAGCTCTGGATACCGCGTGCTGAAGGCAAAGGGATAGAATCTGCGGCTGGGGTGGTGCCAGGAACAACCGACCAATCAGATGGGCTGAAGCGGGACGGCTCCAGGAAACGCTCTTATCTGAGGCTCCGCCCCTCGGCGTTCAGGGCTTTGTGCTGGTTATCCACGGGGAGGAATCGCATTGTTGATACGCAGGCCATTGTTGGCAGGGAATGCCAGTTGCTGGATGATGTGGGCGGGATATCTCGAACGAGAGATACATGTACCTGATACTACCGTAGTTTGTACTGGGGAACGGTTGAGTTCTACCATGTAACTGTATCTATTACTCACATTACCATTCTGGTATATACTGTGTGACATACACAGATTCGCATAGTCCCGTATTTCCTCCCTTGAAAGACCAAGTGGAACTTTCAGGCAGAAAAATAATGATTTTTTTTCATGACCTTAACTACCGAGCCCTAATGGGGGCCATGGTGATTTTTTTTTTTGAAACATTCACGTGCGCACGTGATAGTCATTACGTGATAATTATTCACGTGTGCGCGTAATAACTATTACGTGATCGTACATACATGTACGTAATAGTTATTACGTGCGTACATGAATTTTTCACGAAAAGTTATCGCGTGCGCACGTGAAGCTATCGTGTGAGCACGTGGAAAGTTTTCAATTGTCTTTACCATTTCACTTGGGGGCTCCATACATTGTACTTAAACCCGGCTGAAATGTAGGTCTGTCCGAAAATATGTCTTCCTCAATACAGAGGACAGTCTCTTTAAAACAACCTATACGGAAAATCACTGTTATTTTGGAACTCATATATATGCATGTAGATGTGCCATGGAGATGTCATGTATTGCGTAGTCTCTGCCGTAAATTTACAGTTGGTAATCGATCGTATACTGTATGACTCCCGAACGCCCAAAACTGTTGCACTATACAAAGTCATCCAGCAAGCGTAGCAGGGTTTTACACTCAGACATTGGTCTATAGTGTACATTTATGTACCGCGGGCCACACGTATATACACACCAGACAAAACCCACCTCTTTCATGCCCAACATATGAAAGGCTAATTACCGATGTCATACTAAATCTATGTGCGACAGGCTGCTTCCAAAACACAGAGGAACAAACGTAACTAAACATATCGGTTGTCGCTACCGTTTGAAATGTTCTGTGAAGCCACACACGCATCGTCTGACACTACGGAAGCCGCTCGCACCTTTCCACAAGAAGGGCGAATCGCCAGGATAAGAGAGATAATAAACCCGTCCTTGTCACTGGGCATCGATAAGCGATGTTTGTCCGAAATATTATCTCCCCTCGGCTAATGCGGCACCGTATTAGGGCCGTTAAAAGCCACCGCAAGTTCACTGAGGGTAAGTCCCCTTTGCTGGTCCCCGCGACTTCTGTCAACTGTCTCCGTGTCGCATCATTGGCGTTGCGACATCCAAACAATGAGATGTTTACCAACTTGTGGCTCGAACACCCTGGTGGAACAGCCTAGCAAAGGCTGAAGATTGGGGATCAACATAAAACTGACACATTTACCACAGGGCATTGACATTAGGTCACCCCAGTGACCCCGGGGTTGTAAGGTCACTGGAGTAATTCTTGTTCTCAGGTAGATTTTTAATTAACAGGAAACGACATTTGACAGTCGAGTTCATTATCCACAGGACATCAATTTAGGCAGACTTCTGAAAGTATGTTACGAAATACTTTGTTGGTAGAGTACCACATGTACAAATGTTGTACCTAATGTGGAAAATTTTAGTACGTTGAATGCTACACTGTACATTTTATACAAGTGAAACAAAGGCATTTATTCAGTGCAACCGATTGCAAACTCAGTTGTTTGTTACATTGTCAAACGAATGCACGTGTCCCACATGATGTATAATGTAGATAATATTTACAAGAAAAACACAGCGTATTATATGCAGTGTATTTTCTATTCATATATCTTTTATCTCAGCATACAACCGTGAGGCCTTTCTATTATACTGCATTTAAGATCCGAGTATCTGCTGCTGGTTGAAGACGATTTCTTCTTTCCTGGATGGCCTGTCTCTGGGGCCGCGTCCCCAAAAAATAGTCGTAAATTCTCGACATACCAATTCAAATTATACATTTTTTATCTCCTAGATCTGTTTATCTCAAGTTTTGCAATCCACTGTCTCAAAAATCATTCGTACGCTGTATTTTCAGGGAGATGAAAGTGAAATTGTAATTTTTCGCCCAGTTTCGCTACGCCTGGTGGCTGTCTGTTTGGCTATATGTTCCCCCACAACAGGTGCTGCATTATCGCCCATCTTTCCTCCATCGGCAGAATGCCCTGCCCGTCAGTTCTCCGGCCACAGCAACCCGGTATCAGGGGGGTTATCTGAGCCAGGTAAGGTGTCGGCGGCAAAGGTAAGGATTAATTATCAGCCGAGACCGTAACCGGTGTTGAATACTCCGGGACATAAATTGTCACCACGAAGGTAATAAAACGCGGTACTCCACCCTGGCTTCCTTGATTTCTGTCGCATATTCCAACGGATGGGATTCGATTTTTTTTTTTCTGTGATTTTTTAGGGAAAAAAGTGATGCTATGTATTCCCCAGGGAAGAAAAATTTAGGCACGTGCTACCCCGGGCAACCGAATGCAATAAAAGGCCTGAATTACAGTGGATATTAACCGACAATAGGTTAGAGAGATAAAATTTGGCACGTGCCGACTGGTGTCCCCCATCCGTACTAGGGGGAGGCATCACCATCAGGGAAACCAAACACATGGTTTTCTTTAATTTCAGTAAAAACACGATTTGTTACAGCACAAAGGCCCTAATACAATGCAGTACATTATTAGTTTGGTATAAAGCTATTTTAATGCCATATATATAGTCCCCCTGATATTGTCTGAAATATCTTGAATGGTAAGAATCACTTCTGAGTTCAACATACAATTTCCGTATGGAGGAAAACCGAAAATTATAGGGCCAACCGAGATATACATCTGTTCACATGTATGGTTTGCATCTCAAACACTGGATTCAACAATGATCAAACTTTGGTCTGGATTGAACAAATATATCCAGGAACACCTGATCTAATTTGAACAGTACTCTTGATTACCCTTGATGATTCAATATATTAGTAACAGTTAGTGATCTGTTTTATGTCCATGATGACTGACTAAACTAGGCCAATAAGCATTTGGGCGGAAACAAAAGCGGTTTTGCCAGTCAGACAATGCATTGAACCAGCCGAGATTGATCATGTAAAGGAACCTTGGTTTACAACTTACGTGTGACATGTAGCTGTAATGGCATGGACTGAACAGCCTGGTATCGAGCCTAAGAACTGGGTTGCTACTCATCTAAAACGGATGCTACATGTATCTATACAGTAAAATTTGATCATCCCATTGAACTGGCATTTACCGGTAAATCTCAAACCCTTGTCTGATTGAGGACTAACAATATACGGCACATATAACGTGTAGATGTACATGTGCAGTACATACACTTCATTGATTATGTAGAGTGAGTGAGTGAGTGTTATCAAAGTTTAACGGCACATCAACACCAAAAGGGTCATACAGTGCCAAAACAGGTGATAACGATTGCAACGTCAATTCAAGTCACTACAGT
>JAAUYG010058746.1_pt1 | contig 22325 bp, 5 predicted proteins | sample 7278091 | NCBI WGS metagenome assembly JAAUYG01 (sample SAMN14350201, study PRJNA611818) | marine sediment metagenome | isolation source: surface marine sediment (0.6m) | place: French Polynesia: Moorea | collected 2018-08 | reverse complement strand
TTTGCAGCACCCTAGATTGTTTCACATCACAAAAACAGTCGAGGAGTCCCGAATGCATGTTCAGCTGTATTTTGCAACATGACCAATCCTGTCCAACATCACATAACAACCATATTTGGTCACGTGTTCTTCAACACGTGAGAATTTGCAACGGATAGATGTTATTTTTAGAAATTGTGTATTAAACGTAAAACATGTAATTTCTATGTGAAATATGATGAGTTTCTTTGGATAAGATCTATCTTGCTGAAGGGTAGTATGTATAGACAAAGGTGAGCACAGGTTTGGCTGGGCTTCTTGCAAATGGCAGACAGCCAGAGCTGTTTACAAAATTTGTCCCACATTTCGTGACATATCCTTCTCTACTATTACCGACACAGCTGAACCGCCCGTGGGTTTACCCAACCAGACCCTGGTGTTAGCTGGGTAACGCAAGATTTGCCAGTCTGGAATTGCAAGTTAATAACTTAATGCTAGGCAACTATTTGGCTGTCTCCAAATAGTACATGTACCGGTAGTATGAACTAATTAATCGTCTGAATGCTGCATGGCTCCTCTCCTGCGGTTGATGTATTGGTGACATGTGTGATATGAATTCTAGACTCGGTATATTTACTGTAATTCAGCCAAATGTAAAAAGACATTTACCAAGAAACAAACAAGCAGCAAGCAGGTGGAGATGTACAGCCTAGTAGTACCCTATAGTCCTATACCTATACATGCTATATCTGGCATTCCCAAGCTACAGCCTACATTATCATTCATCATATTCATTGTTGTCCGTGCTTGTTAATTTCAGCTTGCAGCCTACAAGAGAAAGAAAGCCAGGAGAAAGAAAAGACCACCTGGTGACAATGGTGATATATCTGATGCCAGTGATATGTCTTCTATGGTTTGTATATGGTTATATGGAGTACCTACATGTGACTAATATGTAGTTGCATGATATGCTACAATTGTCCTTGCACTTGTAATTTAAAATGAATAGGGTGTATCTGTATCTACACTAATGAATTGCAGGCATGAGGAAGAAGGTTAGCATTGAGCATTCATTGGTTAGGCCATGTGATTTAAGACAATTTCACAGAGCTTCATACACATAGCTGTATTTCATATTCTTTGGATTGTATAAGATTCTTTCGATTGTATAAGTAGAGTAGTCAAATCTGCTTCTGCCAGTGAGTAGTTAAATTTTGTGGATGCCTCTTATCTGCTTATGGCCTTTAACTAAGAAGTTCCTTTAGGTTACATGTAAATAGTTAATGTTCAGCACACTTTCATTTTGGGGTTACCAGGTTTGTTGTAAAGGGATTTCTTAAAAAAATATTTCAGAGTGATGCTGGGTCCTCGATTGAGTCGGAAGACTTCTCCGAAGAGGTAAGTGTTATATAGTCGTAGGTTAAACTGATATGACAATTGGTAATAGTGTAACAATAAAATCAAGCAAGTGTGTATTGAGTAGATAAATAAGAATAATCACTTTTCTTGAGTAGATGGGATATCTTGTCATCTTCGCAGCTCGAATAATGGGAATATAGCACCAAATATGTAATTGCTCGTGTCTCCATTCAGGAGTCCGCCCCCATTCGTGCCATGGAATACCAACGCACAAAAACCAAGTTGCGTGTTACCCAGCAGAAACTTACAGAACTCGAGGAGGCCCTGGAAGGCAAACAGGGGGCATTGCAGTCATTACTGGATGAAAACCACCAGCTGAAAGAGCAACTGGACGAAAAGGTATCATGTAGAACAGGTAGAACTAGCCTTTAGTTACAGTCATCCCTGTGATTTACCCCCCCCCCCCCCATATTTTTAAGACTTCTATTTTGAGATCACTTATTGGCAAAACTGCTATAATATTTTCAGCACGAATTTTTTCTGGCTGAAAAATGCAAGAACCACTCTACTTCTCCATGTGACAGGAGCTACATATAACTCAGTGAGAAAAGTTTGAAATATATGCTTCTGTGCTATCCCAAAGTTTGTTCGAAATACTGGTACATGTATATTAAGTATTTTTCTTTTCGAATTCACTACAGTAGAACCTGTATTGAAAGACCACCCCATTGACCACAAATATGTGGTCTGTCAAGACAGGTGGTCTCCATGGTCTCTGGTGACAGGTACAGTTATATTGGAATGTAGGTCCTCCTGCCAAAAATGCTTGGTCTGTCAAGACAGGTGGTCTCATGGCAGTGGTCTCTCAAGACAGGTTTCACTGTACACAAATACTCCGTTTCATTCGGAATCCATACTACCCTTGCATCCTTTCGCCAATCACATCAGGGCTGCATTATAATTATTGTAGCTTCGACCAATCATGAGTGGTTAGCATAGAGATTCTAGCACCTTGGAAGCCCTCTTGTCTTTCTTCCGGGTTTCTTCAGGATATTTTCCCTCCCAAGTGGTTTACAATGGTCCCCATTTTGCATACAATCAGACAGGTACTTTCCTGACCAACGTGTAAATAACCGGGTACTTGCATGTATTATTAGTGTGCCCTTGTACATGTTGTGTTGGGTATAAATAACAAAAAGATAAATAACAAAACCAAAATTGTGTGACTGGTATGTTCGGGATATGCAATATTGGCTAATCTGACAGACTTGTAAGTTATACAGATTTTTAAAATACACTTAGTCCATGATAGTGGGCAACTGCAAGAGCGGCATGTGCTGGCTCACACACCCTAGGGAAGCTGTATGTAGGATCTCCTGCTTTAAAGGAAACTCTGTAGAGGCAACACCACTCAAACCAGTCATAGGTCAAAAAGTACATGTAAGGTGAAATTCTTGTGAATGCATTTGAGCTAGGAACATTTCTCTTATCTAGGAACGTTGTCTCTAAGTCTATTGTGACAGACTTAGTTTGGTAAATGGGTTGTCCTTATTACAGGAAACTACTCTAGTTGGACTTTTCATCTTCTCATAGCAGGTATGAAAAACTTGCTTCATATTTCAGAGTGCAGGTGGTGACTCGGCTCCCGTGGATCTGTCAAAGCTCGGTATCGATATTGAACTACCAAGTCCAGAAACCGACGACCTTAACCAGCTAGAATCTGTTGAGGCTTTTAAGTTGAAGGTCAGTAATTACGTTCTTATTATTGTATGTTCTGTGAAGAGATTTACTTTGTGTACAACACTGTATATGTATGCACAGAATTGAGAATTGGGCAGCAGCACGGAAAGGGCTGACTTTGCATGGCGCATCACAGAAAAGCTAGCTTGCCATGGTATGGACAGAATTTCCATTATTCTTAGTGCAGAATTTCCATTTTCTGAACACAAAATTCTGGAGGGTCTGTTTTGATTGCCATTGCAGTTTTAGAGTGCAAAATTTGCATTTTTTTCAGTGCAGAATTTCCATTTTCGGAGCACGGAAGTTGGCGGTGGAGTGGGGGTGTCTGATAAGCTCTCCTGTCTCTAAATTGGCAGTAGCAACTTGATGTTGCAAAAGCTGCTCCCTGAATTTGCAACTGCCAATTTGTTTCCCTCAGGTGTCCAAGACACACCTTTCACAATCTGGGATGAATAGATTTAACTTTTTTAGATTTTACTTTTTTTTATTTGAAGTATTTTTCACAAAATTCTGTTCCAAATGTAGTCAACATCACATGGCAGATTTAGTTATCAAACTTGTGGGGGAAAAAATGTTAATTTAAATCCTTTTCACAGGGTATTGTGGAAGGCCTATCTTGAGCCAATGGCAGGCTATTGCCACCATGGCTTTTTGCAACAGTGCTGTGATCTGACTGGTCAAAGTAGACAATTTCTCAGCGTTCCATAATCATTCGAGTATATTTGGGATATTTTTTGCCAAGGACTTCTATATGCTGTACATACCTTTTCTGATTGTCTTGCCTGGATACTACTCCCATTTTAACATTGACATTTTTGCATGTATGATTTATAATACTATCACAATGCAAGATTTATAATACTATCACAATTTAAGCACAAGCACATGTACATAACTAAAAAGATTACAGAATTTTTAAGTTTGCACATTGATGCTTTCCAGCTGGAAGAATTCCGTAGTGCTATGGTCAGGCGGGATGATGTTATCAAGCAGCTGTCCTCCAGCTTGCAGGCTACCATTGAGAACCGTGACAGCTTGCAGAGTGAATATATGACTCAGGCCAGCCAACTAGCCCAGCAAGTTCAGCTTCTGCAAGCCCAGCTGAAACAGGTCAGGTTTGGGTGCAGATTTGTCCACATTGTATCTTCAATAGGGCTCATCCTATTTTATACTAGATACAATGAAATTAGAACTTACCTGTGTTAGTTTTAACTCGTGAAAATTATTTCTTGTCATTTGAATGATTTCACGTGGTTATGTTTATGACTAGACAGTAATATTCTTTGGATTTTCTCTTAATATTACTTTTTTTTTCTTCAAGGTTTTCTTACTAGAAAATATTATAGGCTTTACATGGTACCTTTTACATAATACTTACTGTAATAAATACCTGAGATGTCCGTTGAAGCCTATTACAAGTGTAGTTTGAGTTTTTGTTTCTGGACAAAACAAATCAGAAGTATTCTTTTATCTATAGGTCATCTTTATATTGTTAGCTCTTAACAATGTCTTTCCTGCTTGACACTCCAGGCCGGATCTTTCCTGGGCTCTCAGGGTATGACTCTACATATGCAGGCACTGATGGAGGCCAAGAACGAGCTGCTGGCACTTCAAGCCTCCAGTCGACAGAAGGATGATCAGCTTTTGCTGCTGCAGGAGGGGCTACACCAGCGGGACCAGTATATCAGCCAGATAACAGCCCAGCTTCAGCAGAAAACAAGCGAGATCTCCAAGCTACAGCAACAAGTGGCACAGGGGATGAAATCCAGTGCTGCCACAGATGTGGTCATCGTTGATGGCATGCAAGTGGATGCCAGCTTCGTGAAGAAGCTGCAGGAGGACTACTTCGTTCTGAAACAGCGTGAAGAAAGGAACAGTGGTCAGGTGCATGACCTGGAACAGGAGAATCAGCAGCTGAGAACACGAGATAAAGAGAGCAGTCAAGTCGTCACTCAGCTAATGAAAGATGTGGAGGAACTTCGACGTGGTGGCTCCGGGGCAGCTGGATATGTTCAGACGCCAGGGGAAGGCTTCCTTTCCCTGGAAGAGCATACAAACAAGCTGGACAGCCTGCGTGCTGAACTTGACGAGATGTACGGGGAGCAGATTACCAGGATGAAGGACCAAATGAGGGACAAACAGGCACAGGAGATGACCAGGCTGAAGGGAGAGCTGAAGAAAGTCACGGAAGAGAAGGCCAAGTTTTCACAGCAAGTGACTGTCTGGCAGCAGCAGTATGTGCTACTGAGTCAGCAGAATGTTTCCAACACCGAACTCTGTGAGCAAATCGGCAGCCTCACCACAGAGAACATGAACTATCGAGAACAGCTTGATTCTCTCAGTACCCAAGTGGCAAACCTGCTTAGCGAGAGGGACCAAGTGAGCACCGATCTGAGCCATTCCAAGCAAAAGCTGGAGAGCTTGGAGCAAGCTGTCCAGTGCAGAAACTGTAAACTCGTGAAGTCTGAGATGGATTCTGTGAACCAGTCTTTGAGACAGGCCCGTAAGGAGAATCAAGAACTAAACAGACGCCTTGATTCACTGGAAAGTGATTTGAATGCTAGTCGACAGGACTTTGTGAAGCTTAGGGCTTCTCATGACTCTGAAATACAGAATGTGAGGCAAGGCTATGCCAAAGAAATTCATGCCTTATCAGCCTCTCACCGAGAGGAACTGGAGGGCCTCAGTGACAGGCATCTCTCAGCAATGAAGGAGTGCACTGATCTGAACGGCAAGCTGAGTGAAGCCCATGCTGTGATACAGCACCTCCAGCAGGCTGTTGAACAAGGAAAGGGTAGTGGACAGGCTGTATCACAACTTCAAAGTCTTGTACAGCAGTACAAACAGGAACTCATCGATCTCAAAGACCAGCACCAGCTGGCCATCCAGAACCTCAAAAGTGAACATTCCCATGAGCTCGAGCGCATCTCACATCAGTACTCAAGCTCTCTGTCCAAGGTGGGAGAAAAACTCAAGGCTGAGCACAGCGAGATCCTGTCTAGCCAAGCAGAGCAGCACTCCCAGCTGATCGAGTCCCTGGAAAGGCAGCACCAGGCTGAGATAGACGCCGTCCAGAATCAGGTGCGGCACATGGCGCAGCAGCTAAGAGAAACCAAGCTGGCGGATGCTTCCATGCTGGAGGCGGCCACTGGTGTCCAGCTTGGGATGAAGGAAATCCACAGCAAGCTCCAGGAGGTTACATCTGAGAGAGATTCTGCCATTGTTCTCGTGCAGGACACAATATCTGAGAAATATGAGCTGAAGCAGAAGCTTGATGAACTGTTGTCTGAGAAAAACAAACTTCAGCAAAAAGTCTGTGACATTGGGGAGGAAAAGCGTGTGGTGATGCAGCAGTTAAATCAGACAACAGTGGAAAAGGAAGAGCTACGGTGCACCCTGATGCAGCTGGTTGAAGAAACAGAAGTGGTGAAGACCAAGCTAGATGAGACGTTCTCGGAGAAGATGTCCTTGGACTACAAAATGAAAGAACTTTCTTCTGAGAAATCTACCATTAATGCTGAACTGTCTGAAATACAGAACCAAAGAGACCTTCTCTTGGGTGACCTGGAATACCTGAGCAGGGAGAGAGAATCTTTACAGCAGCAGTTGTCTCAATGGGACAACTTGAAGGATTCTCTTTCAGTAGACGCTTCCATGGCAGTTTCTAGAGACCAGGCATCAGAATCTTCTGATCTTGTAGAGAAACTGCGGGCTCAGTTCGAGCAAGTCAAGCTGCAGTACACAGTGGAGCTGCATCAAGTGAAGGCCCGACTGAATGAGATTTTGCAACAGCTTGGGTCAGCCCTGACTGCACGGCAAGAGATGCAGAGCAAATATGAAGCTGGAATGACACAGTTGCAAGAACAGCTGGGAGCTGCTTCTACCCAGATAGAAGGGCTTACAATGGAGAAACAGCAGCTTCATGACAAACTTGTAGCATTGCCTGAGCCCAAGGATATACAGAAAATCCAGGAGGAATACCAACAAGTTCTTGCTCAATATCAGACCCTTCAAGGCCATTATGCCTCTTGCTACACCCAGCTTGAGACAGCAAGTGCAGAAAACCAACGGCTTGCAGTTCTGGTGAAGGATCTTTCTGAAGGTTTGGAAAATGTAAAAGCTAAAGATGAGAAACCAAACCAAAGTGCTGCTCAAGAGGGCCTGGTATTGGAACCTGATGGCCAGGAACCATCCAGTGTGGTGAAATATGAGTCGTTGCAACAAAGCCTTACACAGGCAGAGTCAGAAGTCATGGTGCTGGCACAAAAATGCGAAGACTTGGCGCAGGATTTGCAGTACTGGCAGGCCAGGTTTGACCAGCTGAATGAGGATTATGAAAAAGAAAAGGACCGATCTAAAACTTTGGAAGAGAAGAGACTTGCCAGTGAAACAAAGATTGACGATCTATCAACAGAGATTGAGGAAGCAAGGAAAGCGGCAGTGTTTGCCACACATCAGATAGACGTGAAAGACAATGAACTGAAGGAAATGAAGGACAAAGTCGACAAGTTGATTACAGAAATTGATGTACAGGAAAGAAGTACCGGTGACAGACTGGCAGCTGCTAAAGAGGCTTTTGAAGAGCAACTGGATGTTCTGAAAGAGAAATATGACAAACTGTTAGAAGAGCATCAGTCAACCAAAGAAACATTAAAAGTGGATCAAGTGAGCATAATTGTGGATGAAATTACCCCAGAAGATTACACGAAAAGTGCTGATCCCAACAAAGAAAAACCTCTACAAAAGGTTGTTGCTCAAGAGAGTGGGGATGTGAGCATCTGTATTGCTGAGTCTACTCGACTTGATGAAGAGCTCGATACTTCAGAAGCAGGATTCCAGAGTTCTGCTGCAATTGAAAGACTGGAGTTTACCCCAGAACAAAGTCCTATACGCACCCTCAGCTCCGAGGAAGAGGTAGAGAGGCTGAAGGCACAGCTAGAGACATCAATTCGTCAGCTTGAAGTGGAGATGGACGAGAAAGTAAAGGTACAAGAAACACATGGTCATGAGATTCAGGAGCTTGTGCAAAAAGTCAACAGTGTCGTCGGCGAGAAAGAGGACCTACGCATAGCTATGGAGAAGCAGGTGAAAGAAGTCCGAACAGAGCTGGCTGATGCCATGCAGCAGGTGGACGCAATCATGGCTGAGCGTGAACAGATGAGAACTCAGCATGTCAAGTCAATGGAACAGCTGAGGCAGGAACATGCTGCAGCACTGGAAGAGCTTAACACACAGATTGTAGAAGTCGATGCTGAACATGGATTAGAGCTCTCTGATGTCAGAAAGAAGTACGTTGAAGCCAAGGCAGAAATCGAGCGCCTGAAGATAGACAAAGAACAGCTAGAGTGTGAGTTTGTCACAGAAATGCAGAACATGAATCAAGAGCATGATGGAAAAATGAAGAGCTTGCGGGAAACATACGAGCAGGACTTGGAGAATATCACACAAGAAGTGAATGTGACAAAACAGAGGCTTCTCGAGGAGCAGGAGGAAGTTACATCACAATATTCCAATGAAGTTGAACTACTGAAGCAGGAATGCCTGGACATGGCAGTCAAGCTGCAGGAGGTCATGAGTGCAAAGGAAGACCACAGTCTTGATGTAATTTCTTCAAGTCAAGAGGACATTACATCAGTGCATCAAGAAGAAAAAGCAGATGTTCTATCTGTCACCTCAGACGATAAGCTTGACAAGTTGATGCAAGAGAATCATTTGAAGACTTTTGAGTTGGCACAACTGCATGCTCAGAAGGATGACCTTGAAAAGGCTCTGGAGGAGGCGTTGCTGAAACTGAATTCCATGCATGATGAGGCAGCTAAGACATCAGAAGAATCTAGTGCTGAAATGCTGAAGGTTCGGGCTGAAAATGAGAGTCTACGAATATTGCAGGATCAGCTGATGCAGGAAAAGCTTCAGTTGATGCAAGAGAAGGATGAGCTGGAGAAGCAGTTGTCTCAAAACCAGTGTGAGAGAGATGGTCTTAAAAGTCTTCCAGACACCTCATGTGAGATTAGTGACCAGAACCAAACAGAGCAAGAACGGCCAGTCTACAGGGATCAGTATGATGCAGAAACATACACCTTGTCCTACAAAGAACTCTCGTATGAGATGGGAGCACTGGATGAGGATAAGAGGGTTCTTCTCGAACAGGAGCTTGTAAAGCTGATTCAATCTTTGAAAGAAAACCGCATGACAGCAGTTGACCCTGTTGAAGACTCTATCCCATTGGTTGATAGCCAGAGTACCGATGCCAAGGGGTTTCCATCAGAAATAGCAGACGCTGCAACATATATGGCAAAAGAAATTGTCGATACTGTTGTTGCAGAAGCTGTCAGGACTTTGGAAAATACCAAAGGAGATCAGCTGAGAGAAGAGAGCATACACGATATAACAGGATTGGCCACAACTGAGACGACACAAAAAGTGCAACATACTACACAACAGTTGGCAGCAACGCCAGAGACAGTTACGCAAACATACATGACCAGTCTGAGTGAAGATGAACTGAATGACAAGATTGCTGAAACAAGTCTCAGGTTGCATGATGTGTGCCAGGAAAGGACTGCAATCCTTGAGGAAATAGGAAAGGCGACGCCTGAGCAGCAGAGCGATAGTGAATATATGGAAAAGCATCCCCAGGCAAAGGATTTGGCAATGCTCCAACTCTCTCTACAAGACCAGCTTGACACCATGTTACAAGTGAAAGAGGACATAACCAAGCATAAATTGCATCAGCCAGAGCAGCCACAGGAATCTAACGTGGAGTTAAGAGACCTGAATAGCACCGAGGACAGTGGACAGGACATGAATGAGCAAGGCATTGGTGCTCAGACCAATGTCGCTTTGCTGGAAGAGAGAATTTTACGGCTGGAAAAAGAGAAGGCAACAGTAGCTGGAGAGTATGAAAAGTTATTAGCTTCGCACAAAGAAGTTGTCAGTGGATTGGAATCCCGGGTGGCGGAAATGGAAATGGAAAGAACAAATCAACAGGACAGGCTCCTGGAAGAAAGGGCACAATACACTACACTTGAAAAGAAACTGGCTGAAATAAAAGCAAAGAGTACAGAGGTCCAAGTGCAAGGCCACAGTGAATCAACAGTGGTTCTTGGTGATACTGAGCTGCCAAAGGACGTTCCAGTGATGACCGAGGTCTCTGGAGAGGAAACCAGTTTGCCTTCTGTGTCTGGTGATTCTAGTCAAACAGTGCAACAACTCCAGATAGGCTACCGGCAACTGGCTGAACAATACCAGGCCTTGCAGGGTCACTATGCAGTGTGCTATAGCCAATTACAAGCGGCTGTTGTGGAAAATGAACAACTTCGTGCTGGTGTGCAGCAGCCGAATATGCCGGTAGAGGATGGAAGCCCGGTTGCAAAATCTGAAGTGTTCGAAGACAGTGCAGTGCCTCGAAGTGGCCATGTTGAACAGGGCTCCGAGCCTTCCTGTCATGAATTAAAGTATGTGGAAGGGGATGAAAAGGTTGCTTTGAAGTCTCAAGATGCCAATGATCAGATAGTAGAGCTTGAGCATGTTGAAAGAGATCAGTTTGATCACAGCACACAAATTGAAGAAGCCCAATGGGTAGCACAAGGTGTTGTTGAAAAGGTCCTTCATAAACAGACACTGGAATCCGATCGGAGCCAGGAGCCTGATACACCTGAAAATGCTTGTGCGTCTATGCTGGAACAACATGAGGAAGTGAAAACAACTGCAGATGGATATCGTGATACAGGACAAATTGTTTGTGAGACATCGGAGTCGAAACAAGAAGACAACATTCTTCAAGATGCTCAAATGAGTATAGAGAAGCTGAAGTTGGACAAGACAGAGACTGAAAGAACTCTTCAAGAAACTCTTCAGACCATGGAGGAACTGTCAAAAGAAAAGTTTGAAGCAGATGAAAGTCTAAAGAATATTCAGTCTCAAGTGGAACAGCTGAAAAAGTGCAAGGCTGATGATGAAACACTTCTTCAGGAGACCTGCCAAGCCATGGATGAGCTACAGAATGAAAAATTGCAGGTTGAAAAGGCTCTCCAAGATGCTCAGGTTCACCTAGACACATTGAAAAAGGAGAAGACAGACATGGATGAAATACTTTACAAGGTCCAGCAAGCCATAAATACCCATCAGATCGAAGCATCAGAAGCAGAAAGTACTCTTCAGAATGCCCAGCTAGAACTGGACAAGGTCAAAGAAGACAAGGCTGCCACAGACACAGTTCTAGCAGAAGTACACCATGCCATAGGTGAACTTCAGGAAGATAATGTCAGGCTCAGCACGAGTGTTCAGGATGCCCAGAAGGATGTGGAATCATTGCAAGAAACCAAGGCCACCAAAGAGAAGCACTTGCAAGAATTGCAGCTATCTGTAACAGAAATGCACACTCACAACTCAAGCATAGATGACAGTCTTAAGGAAGCTCAGTTACAGCTTGAAAAAATGCAAGAGGGCAGCGTTCATGCCACCAAACAACTGCTGGAGGTACGTCAGGCTACGGTTGCTTGTCAGGTTGAGGAAAATGAAGCTGACAAGACTCCTGCAGGCATTCAGACAGAGAAACAGCCAGAAGGCGAAATAGACCCTGAAGAAACTGCACAGCAGTGGAATACTGAAACAGAACTTCATATAACTCCCCAGGACTTAGAGCAACTTAAGGAAGAAGCCTCCAACTTTGAAGGAAATTTGCTAGATGCCACAAGGAGCAGGGATCAGCTCCTTAAAGAAAAAGAGGTAATTGAACATTCTCTGCAAGGTATTCAACTGGAGCTGAAGAAACTTCAGGATGATAAGCTTGAGACAGAAAAGCTTTATCATGAAGCAGAGCTGTCAAAATCTCAGCTTGAACAAGAAAAATCTGATGCCGAAGGAAGGCTAAAGGATTCCCAGATAGACCTGGAGAAACTGAAAGAAAATAGAGACGGTGCTGAAAAGTCCCTTCATGACACACGGATGGAGATAGATGAACTGCAAAAGGAAAAGTCTGAGATTCAGCAGACCTTGCAGTTATCGCGAGAAAATTTTGAGGAGGAACAGAACAGTAAGCTTGAGCTGGAAAATGCTATGAGTGATATGCAAGGGACCCTAACCAAACTGCGCGGAGAAAAGGCTGAAACTGACCAGAAGATTCATGGATGTCGTGTAGAGCTTGAAAAACTCCAGGAAGACCAGCAGCGTGGTGAAGCAGAACTTAACGATGCCAAACTGTCAATAGAGGAACTTCAGAAACTGAAGGCAGTGACTGAAGAGATCCGGAAACAAACTACTCTGGATCTAAAGGTACTGCAGGATGACAGAGCTCAATCTGAAACAGAGGTTGAAGGTATGAAACAGTCGATACAACAGAACATAACCAAGAAAGAAGAATCGGCAGAGATGCTCAACAGTTTGCATCTACAGAGAGAGCAGCTCATGGAAGAAGTTAGGAAACTCGAAGAAGCTGCTAATGACACAAAACTGGCCATGGAACAGCTAATGCATGGGAAAACTCAAGCTGAAAGTACCACACAGCATCTTCAGCTAGACTTGGAGAAGCTCCGTGAGGAAAGAAGCAGTTTTGACAAGACTCTGCAGGATACTCAGGCACTTATTTCTGAGCTTCAACACCAGACTGCTGATAGTGAGAGTGCTGTACTGAGTGCTAAAGCAGAGCTCCAACAGTTGCAGGCAGAGAAATTGAAATGCGAGGAGTCCCATCAGAAAGCTCAGCAAGATAGAGAGCTGCTGGAGAAAGAAATAGCAGATCTCACTCTTGTGTTAGAAGAGGCCGAGTTAAACCTGAAACAACTTCAGGAAGAAAAGGACAACTCTGAAAAGGGTCTGAATAAAACACAGACTGACCTAGCTCAGGCCCAGCAAGGCAAGGTTGAACATGATAAGGCTCAACAAGAGATAGAACTGCTTTTACACAACTTGGAAGAAGAGAAGGCAGTTATGGAGACCTCTCTTCAAACAAAGAAGGAGACAGTGGAACAGCTGCAGAAGGACACAGTTGAAACTGCTGCCAGTCTTCAAGTTATCCAAAGGGACCTTGATGAACACATCCAGAAAAGGCTTGAGGCTTTGCAAGACAAACTGAATGCAGCCGAGAGCTCTTTAGGTGAACTCCAAGTGCAGAATACAGTCCTCACAGAGGAAAATTCTACACTACGAGCTGCCAGAACTCAAACATTTTCCTCCAGCATGCCATCTTCAGACAAGGTTGATGAAGCCTCTGTTGGTGGGGTTTCTAGTCAAACTATACAGCAGTTGCAGCTGGGGTACCAGCAAGTGGTGGAGCAATACCAGGCATTACAAGCTCACTACATGACTGCATACAGTCAACTGCAAACAATGAGCACAGAAAACCAGGAACTTGGTGCTAAAGTGAAGGTACTAGAACAGGAAAGAGGAAACATTCATCAGTCATCACAGGATTTGAAGGACACTCAGACAGTAGGCCATTCAGAAACTTCTGCCAGGAAAAGTGGTGGGTCTGCAGACCATCAAAAAGACAGCGAAGCAGCGTGGGAAAAAGACCTTCGTGATTCACAACAGGCCATAGAACTGCTTAAGACAGATAATACAAATATTGGCAGTGCCCTTCAAAATGCTCAATTGGAGCTCCAAAAGCTTCAGGCAGAAAAAGACCAAGTAGACCAAGCCTTACAGGAGGTGCAACAAGGAATAGATCAGTTGCGAAGAGAGAATTCTGAAGCAGAAGAAAAGCTCAGACATGCTGAACAACAGTCAGAAAGTCTCCGTGTTGAGAAAGACGGCTCTGAAAAGGCACTTCTTGCAGCAAAACAAACAATACATGAACTACAACAGGAACAATCTGAATTGGAAAACAGCCTTTGCAGCATGCAGTTGGATGTGAAGAAGTTGGAAGAAGATACTGTTCAAAAAAGAACATCCCTTTTCGGAATGCAAGAAACTCTGAATCAACTTTTGGAAGAAAGAACAGAAACTGAGAAGTCGCTTGAACAAAACTCCAAATATTTAGCTGAACAGTGTGGTGCTAGTGTGAGTCAGAGGACCGTTGATGAGGCTTACAAGGCCCCAGAAGATCCCAAAATGCCACCAGGTGAACTTGATTCAACTGTAGAGACTGCAGTGCATTCAGCCCCTTTGCTTGCAGGCTTTGCCAAGGTTATTGTACTGCAGGCAGAGAACATGGCATTGCAGGAACTAGCAGAACAGCAGCTTCTAGACAGAAAGAACAAGTTGAAAAATCTCCGTACTGAGAAAGAAAGGATGGAAGAGAAGTACAACACCTTGGCTGAACAGTTTGAGATACAGTCCTCAGATATTCTGAGACTGAAAACTACTGAAGCCGAAAATGAATCATTGATGACCCAAATTGAAGATCTTTCTAGAAGGTCGCAAGAGCAGCAGGAGGTTATTGCTGAGCTTAGAAAAGAGAAAGCATCCTTGGAAGGAAGCATGAGTGATCATACTGAAGAGCTGGCAAAAAGCTTGCAGCAACTGCAAGAGGAGGAGCTAGTGATGAAGACCTCACTCAAAGAGCAATTGAGGACCCTCAAGGAACAACAGGCCGATAGAGAGGATGATTTTATAAAGTTGCAAGAGGATTCAGCCATCAGGCAAAAGATGCTGCAAGATCAGGTGGATGTTCTGGAGGGAGAGAAAACTGCACTGGCTGGTCAGATGTCAGCAGATGTGGATCATCTCACTGCTGAAAATGCACGACTGTTCTCTGACAATGAACAGCTTAGACAGGATGCTGAGAATCAGGCCCATGATAATACAAAGATAATCGGTGACCTGAACGGCTTGGTTGATCAGCTGAAATCTGAGTTAGAAAAACTGGGTGCTGAGCATGACAGCCTTCAGGAGCAGCTGCAGGAAAATGTGACAACATTAAAGGGGGTAGAGTCCAACCTGGAAGACAGGAATGCCAAGCTGAAAGAGCTCGAAACTGAACTGAGTAGTGTTTACTCTGAAAAGAATGACTTAACTACTGACCTGAAAGAACTGAAGAACACTATGGCTTGCACTGTAGCAGGTCTTGAGGCTCAGTTGGCATCTAGTCTTGGTACGCTTGAAAGTGAAAGATCCGATTCTAAAATCCAGTTGGGCCTACTGAAAGACCAACATGGCCAGCAGTGTCTTACATTGAAGGAGAGAGTGGAGGAGCTGCAGTCCCAGAGGGATTCTTTTAGGACTGAAGTGAATCAGATGAAGGAAGACCACAGCCAGTATGTGATCGATATTAATGAGAAGCTGGCCCGTCTTACTGCAGAGAAAAGTTCAAGCCAGGAAGATTTCCAAAATGTTCTGGATGACCTCAAAGCTGAGCATCTCCGTACAGTTGATCGACTCCAGGCAGAAACCCACTGTGTCCAGCAAGAAAGGGAGGATTTACAGAGGGCTGTGGATGAACACTGCAAAGAAATAGAAAAAATAAAAGCAAAATATTCCAAAGAGCAGGAAGATAGTGAAGCAGAAAAGGAACTCATTCAGAGCAACCACATAGTGCTGGTGGAGAAGCTCAGTCAAGAACATGTGATCGAGGTGGCTCAACTCAAGGAACAGTTGGCTTCTGCCACTGAAAGCCATACTACACAGACCCAAAGTTTGTGCCTGCAGCTCGAAGAACTGGGTCAGGAACTCGATGGTGGCAAGAGACAGATTGAAGCTCTGGAGCAGGAGAAGGTAGCCATCTGTGAGAACCACGTTAAGGAAGTGGACAGGTTGAGAACCGAGCAGATGCAGGCCATGGAAACCGTGTTGCAGCAGCTGGAACAAAAATCATCTGAAAGGGAAGAGGCACTTCGTTCTGTGGCTAAGAGCGACCAGGACAGAGAAACACTCTTGGCTGAAATGGAGGAGAAGCTGAAAGAAGCCGACAGCCAGAGAGCCACACTGCTGTCTGAGTTCACTGCACAGATGGAGGAAGCCCAAGCAAAAGCAGAGGAGACAAGAAAGGGGCTGCTTGATGACATGTCACAGCTCAAGGAGAAGCTGCAACTGACTGAGAAAGAAAAGGAAGACATAGCTAATGAGAAATATGACATCAACGACTATTACAAAGCCCAGTTGGAGAGTCTGAAGGAAGATCGAGACTTGGCAGTGAAGGAGTGCGAGGATCTCCGTTTAGACCTGAAGAAGCAAGAAGACCAAGTTAAGTTGGAACGGGACCATATGAGCCAAGAGCATGACCAGATGCTGAAGGTACATACAGAAAGTTTGGAGACCTGCAAAGCTGAACATGCCAAAGTGATGGAAGAGATGAAAGAGGAACTGCATCAGCTACAGGACCAGGCATCTCAGGAGTTGGAGGCGGTCAGGCAGAAATTGGATAAGGAGCGTAAAAACCATGATGAACGAGTGAAGGAGCTCACCAAAGCCAAAGACTCCCTGATTAGTAACTTGCTCGATCAGATGAGTCAGGTGCAAGGAGAGAAACTTGAGAAGGAACAGCAACTTCAAATTGCACAGGAGGTGGGGGAAGCTCGTGCCGTCTCACTCCGTGATCAAATATGTCAACTTCAGGAACATGTTAGGGATTTGAACCATCGATTGGAGCTTGCGGAATCAGCTGCCGAAGACCGTCAAGCCGGTCCTTACCAGTCTCAGGCAGTGGATGCCCAGATACGAGACATCAGCATAACTCCTGTGGCCAAAACAGTCATGGAGATGGAGTTCAAGAAAACAAAAGCCGTCCAAGTGTCTCCGGATACTGCTGCATTTGAGGAAAGCTGTGTGACTGTGGAAGAACCGCAGATGGTGCAACAGGCCAACACTGGTACTGAATCCATTATTTACCCTGAAGAGAAACCGTCTTTATCTCATCAGCTGGAAACTGAAGGTCCACGTGGGTATGAGGTAACTGTGAAGGAGATGCAAGCTCATTTGGAAGCATTGGCAAGAGAAAATGCAGCATTTGAAGAGCGGTATGCAAAGATGGAAGAACAGCTGAAGCAGGAGCATACTGTAACAGTCCATAGTTTAAACGAAAGCATACTGGCACTGAAGCATGAAAATAAGGAACTAAATGAGGCTCTAGGAAAATCACTAGCTCAAGATCATGAGAATCCTCCTCAGGCCAGCGAACCTCAACAAGACACTGATGCAATCATTGAGAATCTCAAGCAGCAGCTTCTACAAATAACTGAAGACAAAAACAACATGAAAAGACTCTATGACACCCAGATTCAAGACCTCAGGAGACAGATAAGTGACCACAGCTTGAAGAGTGCATCTGATGATGGCAGTGGTGCTGGCGAATTCCATCCAGAAGCAGAAGGCGTCTTAGAGATTGCGAGTCGGGTTGCAAAGGAAAGCTCAGATTCTGATACAGACGAAGACCAGTTGATGAAGCTTAAAGGAGCTCTGGATTGCCTTCAGCAAGAAAGGGATTTGCTGCGAAGCCACCTGGAGCAAAAAGATCAGGTGATTGGGAACCTTCAGGACCAGCTGAATGTCCTAGTCGAGAATCCAGATCAACCAGTTGCTACTGCACCTGCAATGCCAGGGAGTGGATTACAGGATGAAATTGAGAGCCTGAAATTTCAGATTCACAATGCTACGGAGCAGAAACAAGTTATAAAGCAATCCTTGGAGAAAGACATCGAAAAACTTTCACGTCATCTGGAAAAAAGTGAAAGGGCTCGAAAGACACTGGAAGCCGAGGTGAAGAAGTTCCGGTCTCTTTCCAGCGAGGGAAATCTGGGCGAAACAAACCCGGCAGTGGCTGCAGCTGCCATACGAGCGCGTGGTAAAGGAATATTTTCTGATTCAATCCAAGCTGGAGAAAATTCACTTAGTGTTGATCATGCTGAACTGTTCATGCGACTCGAGGACAGGTCGGTTGTCCGGCAGCCTTCACAGGACAGTGGTACAGCGGTGTCTTCTGATCATCGGCCCAGCATTCCCCAGGATGTACAGCAGGTCATCGACCAGTATGAGGAGAAGATAACCAAATTGACAGAGCAACATGAAATTGAAATTAACGTCTTGGAATATAATCTCAGCGAAGGCCATGGCTTTGAAGTGGCAAGGCTGCGTGCGGAGATAAAACAGGAACTAGAGGATGAACAGAAGGAAAAAATGGTAAGGCCCAGTCACGCAGGTGTTTGCATGTACTAGGAGGGAAAAAGTATGTTACATAGTTGCAGTATTCATGCAAATATGAGTTATGAGAAATCAGTCGTGGTGTAGAGTTATAGTGTGTCTGTCATACAAGTGTGTAGTTTATTACATGGTATATGTATCAGGTATTTTAGTAATTAAATTGATTAAGAATTTTTTATGAGAGAAATAAGCAAGTGTATGTGCATGCTTGAGTTATTGACAATCTTTCTGAGATTTATTGGTTCTGGCGCTTCCTTCCAATCATTCACCTTGTTCAGTCCTTGTATCATGTGTATTATTTCCTAATTTTGAGAACACGTGTAAAAGGTGTGTTTATTTTGATTCAGACTTTATTTTGATTTTGGCTCTAATAAGACCACCATATCCTCAAGAAATTATGACCACATTAGATGAGAGACCTTTGGAAAGAGGGCGTACCAATTGCATTCGTAGCAGTGACAGCAAAAAATTTTGTTCACATTTGGGGTGTGGCCGCTTTTATAGAGTGGCCACTAACAGAAGGAACACTGTATTTGTAGGAGTCGTTGGATCAGGTCTATGAGCAGCGTTTCCAGTCCCGCCAGGCAGAGCTGGAGCACAGCTTTGTGAAGGAGATGCAGAAGGTGCGCACCGAGCTCAGTGCTCAGCATCAGGAAAAGCTGGAGAATGTTCGACGTATGTTTGTGGAGGGAGAACTACACCAGATGTCGACAGGAGTAGAGATTCAACAACGTACCGATCTTGTGACTCAGCTACAAACGGAAAAACAGGTACTTTTGTATGTTCTAACAAAATACTAAGGTGATACCAAACAAACATTTATTTTAAGTACATGTATACAATAATTCCAGATGGTTCATGGATTACCTATGTGGTGTATTGAGTTACTGTGAGGATTTGTGATCTTTCAGAGCCTTTTCATGCAGTTGTAGGGCTGCTGTGTAAATATCATTGAATTTAAAGAAATTATAGATTTTGCTAGGGACATGTTTATAGCATGAATGCATCTGCCAGAAATTTTTACCAGACATTGCTTTTCTGAGATACATGGAACATACATACATATTTTATCTTTTGGATAATACAATAATTTATTTGTGTGCCATCATGCCTACAACTTTTTTGATAATATTTGTGTTTTTTTTTTAATGTCTGAGCTTATGCGAATATTCTCCTAACATGCATTCTTAAATTAATAAAACAGTATATATATTTTCATCGGGCAACCATTGTGGTAATAGAGATAGCACTTTATAGTTTGCTGGATCAAACACCTGCTGTTTCTACTCTTGCTAGTGTTTGATCATACTTGTCTAAAGTGTGCAAACATGATTCTTTGGTTGCCAGTCTGTAACAAATGCCACCGGTACTAATTGTGACATCTCTCAAAAAAAATGGAACCACTTTGGGGAGAGCTAAAGTGGCTTTGATGTTTGAACAGGAAGGGTAAAGGCCATCTGTAGCAATGTGACCAAGGCATTGCCCATGGTTTGTGCTTGCCCAAAATTTCCAGTAGGTAGAGAAAGGAGTGCCTTGCATTGAATACATTTACAGTATTCATTCAGTCATATTTCAGCGAATGAAATGCACTTTGCACACATGCATGATTTGTGGTGATTTCCTGATGCTCCATTTCATACTACAAATACAAGTTAATATCAGCGAATATATATCACATACTAGGTGTATTTGCAAGTGTTTCATGTTGTCATGGCCTCAGTGTTCAGTGATGGGAATACAATGAAAACCAGCAGTCACTGTAGTCTTGATATCTACTTTCCATATACAATCTTCGACAGGATGAAATATCAAACACCTACGATTCATCCTTTAGCCACGATTTCTGAGAAAGTGCAGTTTTTCAATGACTTGTTGAGTCCGAACAAGCCACAGTTGTCTCGTGCCATCGGTAGCACGCCAATTGCCAGGCAGTTTGTGAAAGCTGGTGCTGCTGCTTCATCAAAGCTGCCTTCTCATTGGCCGCACAGTGCAAATGATGTCACATCTGCCAGTCAGGTTTTCCAGAGACGGGCAAGCTGGATAGCACTTCAGGATGATGGCAGCGACTCTGATTGGATATATGATGATTCTGAGCCTCTTTCACCAGATAATGCTCTGAATCAGAGCTTCTTTACCGACATGAGCCCTGTTAGTGTGGGAAAACGCCCGGCTTACCCACTGCAGGAAAAATCATGGTCCCTTGGAGGTCAGCCCCTTAAACTAGTAGATAATCAGAGGGTGGGAGTTGTATTGGATATTGATAATTATGATAACGAAGACAATAAAGGCCAATGTGTACCCAAGACATCACTTCACCTTCGGCCAGTAAGTGCAAGACATTAGTGGAGTAAAGTGCCATGCCATGTTATTCACACAAACTTCATGCACACAATGGAAAGACTTGTACATCTTCACTTTGCCAAATAGAAAATACCTATGCATACATGTATATAATAATAGAAAATATGGTTCTTGAGACAACCCCAGAAGAAGGAATTACCAGTATACAACAAAGACAGGCAAGTTTTCACTTATTCTGCAGTAACTTTTGTTGGGAATACATTTGATTGTGTGAAATTATATTTGAATCAGCAATTTTACTGTGAAATTACAATTTCTGGCAAAATAATTTCTTGACATCTGTTCCTTGTTGTCTACCTGGTACCCTATTCTGCTCATGCCCCATGTCTACAGGTAGAATCAGCAGCCAAATTGTGAATCAAGTAATCGGCAGTCTTGTTATCCATCGGTGTATTGTGATGCATTGCTAAAAAACATCTGCTGGAAATACACCTATAAATACCCCTATTATTGCTCATTGGCAAACAGTAGTTTTTCTCAATTTTATCTCTTGAAAAAAAAAAAATTTCTGCGCAATGCTTTTGATTTTTGATGTTAAGATATACTTAGGATAATGTTGCCAACACCAGGTAATGCTACTCGGCTGCTCATAAGAAATCGTGACTTTCAGAGCGAAACTCAATATATGGCAGTTTTTAGATGGCTGCCAGGCGTGGGCCCTAAATGGATGGGTTTGCTAATGCATCAATGCACACAAATGATATAATCGATGCTACATATGAAATTTGATCGAATGGACGAGTTGCCGATGCATTGATTAATCGTTACATCTACACATGTCAAAACTTTAGTAAATGTACTTTAAGCAGTGTTATAGCTGCTACCATATGTTTGTATCTGAAAGGTGCATCAGGTGCACATTTTGTGCTGAGCCATTTCATAAAAGAAGAAACTGCAATGTGCATGTAGGTCATTCTGATGTTCTATCATGTATACATATGTGTACTAGTAACCGTTTTCTGTTGGCTATCATTTATGTATCATAGTAAATTTGTATGAATTTCGTACTGGTGAACAATGAAGCAGATTTGGCCTTGTGTACCAGTACTTAACAGAATTTAACTGTGGTCTTGGACACTGGTCATGTTCTATTCATACACTATTAGACATGCTGAAATACAGCCTTAGTTGCACAGTTTGCTTATTTGGCAACACCTATAGAACTTTTCCCCACAAGAACATGAGGAAGGTAGATGTGACCATATTTTTTACCAGTAAAAGATCTGAATCATATCTCCGCTGGTTAAGAGAATACGAGAGAGTCACAGAACTATAGCGTGTCCCTAATCATTTGATTTACATGAATCCTTCACATGTTCTAGCATCTGGAACATTTTGCATGTCTTGTATGTTTACCTGGGGCTATTTCAGGAACTGTCCGAGGCCCGGGATGCCTTACTGAAGCAGATTGACGAGGCCTACCACCAACAGGAAAAGGTTCAGGAAGAGCTGCTACTGTCCAGTCGCGAGCAGGATCGTCTATCCAAGGAGAACACATTGCTGTCGCGTCGCCTGGAGGCCTATGATGCAAATGCCACTCTGGGGTCTGCAGCAGAACACTCGATCGGAGAGGAATGGAGAGTTAAGGTTGGTCGTCGTACTGGTATATATAAACACAGGGCTCACACTAGGATGTCAAGGTTGGGGGGGATTGTCCCCCCCTACTGAAAAAAATGGGGGGGAATTTCAAGCTTAGAGGGGGATTTTTATATAAAATTTTGTGGGAAAAAGTAAACGCAAGCAGGTACTAAAAATATTATTTTCAATAAAGTATTAACTTTTAAGATGATCACAGTACTGACAGACAGCAG
>JAAUYG010039461.1_pt1 | contig 22336 bp, 16 predicted proteins | sample 7278091 | NCBI WGS metagenome assembly JAAUYG01 (sample SAMN14350201, study PRJNA611818) | marine sediment metagenome | isolation source: surface marine sediment (0.6m) | place: French Polynesia: Moorea | collected 2018-08 | reverse complement strand
CCCCCCCCCCCCCCCCCCCCCCCCCCCCCCCCCCCCCCCCCCCCCCCCCCCCCCCCCCCCCCCCCCCCCCCCCCCCCCCCCCCCCCCCCCGCCCCCCCCCCCCCCCCCCGGGGACTCCTGTGCGTCTGACTCTGTCGGCCGACTTTGTTTTGCCAAAGCCATTGATTCATGTTGTTTTTTTCTAACATAGCCGTGGGCTTAAAATTAAGGCACAAAGGTGGTGTTCTAATAAGAATCACATATTATTTTTTTTGTTTTTTAGCAAATTGGAATTTCTCTTCTCGTCGCAGTGCTACTAATTTAGGTATCTCAATCTATTGTCTTTTTACTAATGTCATTCACACAATGAAGCGCATTGTGTTACACAGTCTATAATATTTTCAATTTTCTTCCAGACCAGTAAGGGGTCACACTAAAGTCTTGAGCTTACCATACCTAGCCTTACCTCCCTTCTTCGAATTCAGGACCGAAACGCCAATAAAACAAGGGATAATCTCACAGTTGCGTGCGTGAAATTAAACTCAGTAGCAAAGGCTGAGAATTCATTGCATGTTAATGGTAATGCCGAGAGAAAAAAAAGAGACCATTTTGTACTGCTCACCAACGCCCATATTGACGCTATTAACAAGTGGCCGGTACTGTAGGAATTCCCAGGGGACATGTTGGGCTCACAGATACCGCAGAAACTAAAATCGACACTGTAACAAGTAACACTTAAGAATATATAAAGGGAAGATTGTCTTGTGACACAAGGGGTGACTCGTCGAGCGCGTCTGGAATACTGATCAGTGTGGGCCACAACGTGCAGCTAAAACTGTCTGTTTGTCTACTACTTATGGCGACGCTGTGTGTAACTTCCTGGTACCAGTATACTTCAGAACCAACAACAAGTCATGTTTTCGTAGCAAACGAAAAAAAAAGCCTTTTAGTACCTAGGTAAAGAAACTGTGGCAGACTAGTACTATTGAAGTCAACTATTGATCAAACCTGACCACCGGTGTCTAGTAAGTTCTATTAGTGTAGAGGCAGTGGAAAAGTTTCATTGCCGTGGAGTTCTATTGTACATGTACTTACAGTTTAACCAGGCAGCGCATGTCTGTCCATTTTTAGACACACGGTCTACAACCGCAATGACTTCACCTCACCCGGTATTGGTGCTGAGGGTATGGAAAGTTACAGGAGTGTCTTGGAAAGATAATATGCACGCCAATAGAATAGTTTATAAGCAAGAGGTCCACAGACTCGGATGCTTTGATTGAGTATGTATAACCATTTAAATTAATACACAAATGTCACATCATACCAAGTGAGAGCCCGAAGGACCCCAAAATTATATTAACCTACACTGGACACATGTCTATACTATGTTATAGTACATGTAGTATCCCCAAGTTTTAGATTTCAGCCCGTTTCGCCACTTGGTCCGTTTTAAAGTTTGAGATCAAGTTTGAGACATTAGCGTCTACTAACCCAAACACTGCCAACTGCCTTGAAAACCTGAAGGCAAAAGTACCCAATATGCATGTATAACCTACACAAGAGGCCCGCACTAACAGTTCCCAACCCAGGGAATTTGCAGTTGCTCATTTTCCCATTGTCCACATAGTTAATTTGCAACCTTTACAACATAAATTTTAAATTTAAAAAGTTTCACAGTAACTTTTCTGTAGACTGTAAAACTATAAAAATTACTGTCAAAAAGTTGAAAAATACTCATACCGGCGGAAGTGGCGTTTTAAAAATTGTATTTTCTGAAAATAAGTGAACGTATTGAGCCCAAATAATGTTGAGCATCGAGGATCGAACTTACTCATCATTGAACTTGTAAAGTAAGAAGAGGTAACTTTTTTGGGACGTCACTGGGAATTTAATACAATATTTGGTTGGAAAATAACATAGTTGCAGGAGGCGTAGCCTTTTGAAAATTATCTTCGCATGTTTAGCTGCCTATGTTGATAATTTGATTTTTTTTAACATTTCGTCAACTTCAAAAATCAAAGAATAACTTTTGGAAGGCATCCATGATGGGTAAACTTCCAGAAAAGTTACATTTCATGACCTAAGAACCGTGGTAGGAGTAGCATTTCAAATATCCACTCCCATAAGGACCACTGTAAAAAACGAAAGCGAGGAGATATCGTTAACGTTAAAAAAATGTAAAATTTCGAAAAAAGCAAAATTAGGATACCCCAGAGGCGGAGTGAGATTTGTCAGACAAGGCCAAGTTGGACTGGCAATGTATCCGAGGTGACAAATCTTCAGTTATCGCTTGAACTGACAATCTGATTCAAGTATACCATGTACTGGAACTGCATCCGGTATTTAAATTATTATTCGATTATCCATTGACTAGATATTTAATATTTTAAAATTCCCCATTGACTTTAAGGTCACAGAAGCTTAAATCGATTGTTCTGATTGTTCTGCTTTATTCTCCGTTAGTGGTCAACAGCAACATATACTTTTATTCCTTACTGAGATAAAGCGATTTGTGACAAGAATGACCTTGAACTTGAATTTTCAATGTCAAATTCAAATGTGATGAAGTGACTGGACTCCCATTAATGGCTTCATATTAGTGTACAATACTAACATAGGCCCTATCTGTTTTTCTTTCTAAGATATAAGTATTTAAAATATCATAGACCTTGAACATAACATATCAATGTCACTCAACCTTAAATGTGATGCCACGGATGGACTCCCCATACATATTGAATTTCACGTTAATGTCATACACATGTAGAGTAATATATGCACTCATAATTCTCCTTTAAGAGATATAAGGGATTCATATATCAATTACACTGACATTTCAAGGTCACTCAAGGTCCAGTTTGATGGTGCGACCGGACTCCCTACATATGCCTTCCTGTTAGGGTTTACAAATAACACGTGATCTAATTCAGCTCCTTTACAAGGCATAAGCCTTCAAAATCTGCTTGGCCTTGACCTTGACTTTAGACATGTCAAAGTCACTCAAGGGTAAATCTAGTGGTGCGGTTGGAATCCCCATATAGGACTTTCTATTAATTTTTAACAGGAACCCTACCCTCCCTCCATTACAAGATATAAGCCTATAAGACTCTCGTAGACCCTAATGGCCAAATTTTTATAAAAAAAATTAATTCGCAAAAATCCAATAGAGTACTTTGTGAAGGCCATTGAGATAAAGACATCCACAGAAGCTGGACATAATTTGAAATCGATTTCTAGCGGGGCTAGCTTTTTGAAATTTACACTGCCATAGGTCTCAGTTTAAGGAAGACAAGCGTTGAACTATAAAATTTCCCAAATTTTCGAAAAATAAACAGTGCTTTAGTGAGAACAATTAAATTCTACTTGTAGCAGGCGTAGCGCTTTTGAAAGTTTTACTTCTACAAGGTCCAATGTTCACAAAACGGAAAAAAGGTTAAAATTAAAAACTTGAAAATTTTCCACAGCGCTAAGAATTGTAGAAATATTATTGATATCTTCCTTTTTCGCGAAATCTGGAATTGCCCTTTTTTTACGGTTTACATTTTACATATGAACGACGGACTCCCACGCTAGGACAATAGTTCTGCTCACACGGTCAAACAGAGCTAAATGTGGTCTGGAAATAATGTGGGTAGTTACCTTTCCACAGATTTGGCGCCAATTCGCTTTGCGGTTTCCGAGAAAACAAACGGATATCGGAAAGAGAAAACAGGCGGACGACGGACGGGGACGGACGAACAGACGGACGACGAACACCAACGCCATGGCAATATCTCTACTGACACAGTCAACAGTGGTCAAGCGCAGCTAAACATTAGGGGTGTTCGCTTGGTATTGCTGAGGGCATTTATTTGTCATCAGTTCCTGTTTTGGTTAAGCTGTTTGGGCTCACACGGCGTCATCAGACGATGAGATGCTGAACTGTATGTGACGTCCTAGGAAAACAATAAAATATAAAGCGACATGGCAAATATAGGACTGTATCATGGGATTTAAAAATCAATGTGACATAGTGTCAGTCTTGTATAGCGAAGAGATTCCAACACAACACAGAACTCTGGATTGGATTGGATTTGGGGGTTCGACGACATCCCGAAGGTTTTGCAGATGGCACATAACCCGGCTACATCTCAAATTGGCACTGGATACACTTTATCCAGAATTTGGAAATCGAAGTATGGATTACTTCACGTCTGTTTGTTCCTACTGGTACGTCAGGGATATGTGGCTTCCCCACAGGAAGTTTGCTCTTACGACTTCCGGTTTTGCGCTGATGTCATCTTCCTGCTGGATCGATCGAACAGCATAGAGGAGAAACACTTCAACGAGTCGCGAGATTTAATCGTGGATATCATCAAAGAATCCATGGTGATCGGTCCTGAGCCAGGACGTGTTCATCTGGCAGTTGTCACCTTTGACCGCACAGCGAAAATTGATCTCGATCTGATCGACGAATCCGCCCCTTGTATGTATTTAGAGGACATAATATCTCCGGATGGTCCTTTCTACAAAGACGTGGTTTATTGTGACGAGAACAACACGAACGAACGCAAAAACATCTGGGAGTCAGGTGAGTGGAAACGACAGAAAATATACATGCACAGACTCCTGAAAAAAGGGACACTTGATAGGCGCCCGTTGATGTAAATCTTCAGATCCATTACCGTGTATTAACATGTAAACTTTGTGTTAAATATATAATTATCTCTTATTTTTTAGATTTCTTAGTGTGATTCTGGGTCTGAGATCTCGAGAATACTCAAGTCAGAATCTTAGACAAGGACTTTCTATTAATGTTTAACAGACTGGGGACTCAAGTCAAACTAGGTTTACGTACAGTTATCGAGAACTCCGGCACTGGTCTCTATCACTGGGATCTCTATCAAGACAAGCTGGCTAAAATATTACTGCTGTAGTTACACCCAACAATTCATAGCGTACAAAGTTCTATTCATTGCAAACTGCAGCCATTTTATATTTAATTTTCTTTTGTTGGAACGTTTACCGGTATTTCATATTTACCATTACATATTCATTTCATTTCTTTTCCACGCTTAGATATGCTTTCGCAGTAGTACATTTTGAACTGTGTCATGAAACTTGGTGTTGTGTTCATGCACAAGTGACGCACTAGCCAGTTATCCCGGTGTGATTTGAAAGGGTCCCCAAAAACAGATCACTTGATTTCGCTATTTCCAGGAGTGTTTAATCAGACCGACATATTGCTAAACATTACACCGAGGTCCCCAAAGGAACGAAGAATTGTGTTCATAATGAGCGATTTTCATAAAGGCGAGATCGATAGCACGACTGTCGATCAGATTAAAGGATGGATCGAAGATCGTCAGCGTACTTATCCCAACTTCGAGGCCTACGGAATCCTTATTGGGCAATGGGAGAAGCCAACTGGTTACGACAAAATGACTAGGGCGTTAAATACAACAAACGACGTATGTACTGCCGGAAACAGCTCAGAGTGGCAATATCGGGACTTCACTAAGGGTATGTTAGGGCTTTAATTTCATTACTTTGGTAGATATGTTGACTTGTTCTGAGAAGTCTTATCAACTTTGTGCATGTTGTGCGTATTTTTAAAAAATTGTCTTCCCATTTTTCGTCCTAACGTGCTACTGATGTTCACAACCGTCCACAATTAGTCCATGAGTCCGTCTTGTCTCACAAAGAAATACACCAGTGCACGAAATGTAATTGAGGAAAATATTCTGCTGTGGAAAATAAGGTTCCTGGTTTTGAGGTATATTGATTACGCAATGCCTTACATTACCAATATGTGCACGTATTTGTCTTCCATTCTCTACCATTGAGTTCCCTATGCATTGTAAAAAGTGAGTTTTATTCCTTGTCCTACTACAATAACGCAATTTATTTTACCATCCAACAGATTTTATCGGAAATCATTAAACATTTGAAAGGAAAGCATTAACAAAAAATGATGTCTTAACAGTGCTGGGTCGTATGGAACGGTACCTTGATTCACAGTCTTCTAAATTGTATATCAGCAATTCTAACACAGTACACAGTATGGAGGGGGGTACAGTTGACGCCTATGTGCATACATGTTCATGGCACGGAACCAATCTATTGTAATATTAGACACTGCATTCTATCGTTTGAAATCCACTTTCAGCACCAAAGATACCCCCGCGAGGTCGACTGGCTGAGAATTCCAGTCTGTGTGAGGCCTATCTTGGGGAAACCCCAATAAGTTCCTCGTGTCCAGGGCAATACCCAGGCTGCTTTGGAGGACGTAAATAATCAAATTTCTGTAAATCTAAGAGTCTATGTGCTTTTGGGGGTGGGGCTGGGGGATAAAGCGGCAGGGCGTGTGCGTGTGCAGACAGTATATAGACGGTAAATTTCTTGGATATGAGAATCAAAACTGTGGGGTAAGGGTAAGAAACATAAACTTAACTCCTTGATTCATCCTTAAAACCATTGTATTTTCCACACTAAAGTTCAGGTGTGGACTTAAGACTTGTATGTCGATACCGTCACTGCCTCCATGTCACTTAGAGTCCATAGAGTGTGTGTGTGTGTGTGTGTGGGGGGGGGGGGGTTGTACACAGAGGTAACCTAGGGAGATAAGCAGTGGGTTGAATATGTGGTATCCGAGCAACGATGGTTAAGGAACGAGTAAATGACGAAGAAATAAAACGATGGACAGCTACCTTGAAAAATGGATGGATGACAAGCTGCCTGACTGGCTAGCTACCTGTATAGAATTTTGAAATCAGACATCTATACTTCCTTGTCTTCGTTTTTGTTTGCTTACAGTACCCCTTCCTGGCCTAAGCGGTGATTGCAGGTCCCTTCTTCTCACTCTCATCGCCGTGCCTGTAATAGTTTCCATTTCAGTGACAATAGGATTATTAAACTCCAGGAGAAAGTCTCGTGCGAAGAGAAAAGGAACACAACCTGGGTGAGTATGCAAGTATTTTTACCTTCTGTATGGTGGCTTAGGTCGCATATTGTACGTTGCCATTGTGCTTAGCTTGCCATGTACGTTTCGTTGGTGTTGTACAAAATGAGACAAGACACGCACGGGCGATGACAATATTGTCGTCTTATATCGCCCGTCGCGTGTTCCTTAATGGGCCAGGATGACCAAAGAAAACGTTTGCCGTTGCGTGCCGCCCGTTGTGGGTCATACATGGGACCACGACCCGCAACGGCAACGTGCGTGTTACCTATCGTGTGCCTCTCACTGGAATACGGTGGTAGACGTGCAACTGATTTGGGTTCAAAAAAACTGAAATATTAACACTTCTGTAATCAAATATAATAAATAGCTTAGGGTTTTAGTGCCGTGGATGTGCGCAGATCCATAACATGTTTTAGGGCAATCAAACTGGTTATTATTTTAGTCTATTTTAGTAATCAAATTGTAGTCTGAGATGTGATTTCTAGCAAGACATGAAGTGCGTGAACATGAACTTGACATTTCAAAGTCACTTAATGACATACATTATATCTATTTGTGTGTTTTCCCATTGGATTTTTTACCAGTGGTAAAACTAATTCCAATATATGACTTAATCCTATATTTCCCCCGACTTATAAAGCCGAGAATATGACTGACCTTAAACTTGACCTTCCGAAGTCACTAAAGGTGAAATCAAACAGTGTAATGGGACTCCAAATATAAGAATTCTTATAATGAATCCCTGTCAGTGTTCAATAGTAATGTATTCTCAACTCTATTCCTTTCTGAACTTTACCGGTTGAGATGTGGGTAACCTTGAAACTGGCCATCCAAGGTCAAGAAAATTTTAGTCAAACGGTGCATTTTGGATTCTTCATATGTGATTTTACTAATGCTTAATTTTAGTGACCATATGTCTATCTTGCACGATTCAGCTGTTAAGTCTACTTTAACATTTTCTTTTTTTTTTTGTCATGGTGTGTAAAACGTTGTACCCCCCCCCCCCCCCCCCATCCCCCGTATTATTTCAATATGAGGCAGGGTCGTGTGGGATTTGGGGTTTCCTGTGTCAAGAGGGTCTGCTGGTGTCTCGTAAGAAGCACATTTCAACCCCAACGTGAATTCGAGTACACGATATAGTCATTGCTCGATATAATCGAAAAAGCTTACATTGACTTGCTTTATGTCTTACAGTGCCATCGGCGACGAGAACTCCAACGGCAGTTCCGGTAATCAGTATAATACGGCACCGATTGGGGGAGGTAACGTCACCGCTAATGGAAGTGATGTCACTGTTGATGCCGAGGGCACAGGAGGTGCAATCTCGGCTTCCGCGACGAATTTACACCCAGACCAAATATACCGCAATGCCATTGTCGTAGAGATTACCAATGCTATGAAAGCAGAACGTGCGGAAAAAGAAGCTCAAGATAAAATGAATGCTGGAGAACGCGAGCCCACTTGGAGAAAAGCGAAATTTGTGGGTGAACCAAGTCAGTCTATCCCAGCTGACGACGACTGTGTCTTCCCCAAAGACCCAATGCCAATACCTAATGTAGAATTTTTTAGCATAAGACATCAACGTTTGAGACATGTAAATACTCTTGACCGTCCGAAAAATCTAACGTCGCCCCAGGATACTCAAATGAAACAGACAAATCATCACGAGCAATACAACCAAACCCCAGGAAGTCAAAGCCACCAACAGTCCAGTATTTCCCCAAGGAAAAAACGCGACTCTCTCCCGCAGGCAACAGGGATATCATCGCCTGGCTATGTCGCCGACATGGTACAGTCACAAGATGTACATCATCATCCATATGAATCAATAAGTCCCTATTATGTCACTATGGCTAAAAACGTTAAACACGAGATTGAGAGGAGAAATCGAATAAACCAGCAAAAAAGTACGAAAACGAGGCTGTTATGGAACAATTACACAGAGCGCAACTGGAAGAATCCTCTTCTAATCTAACAAACAACCATTCTTTAACCACCATGACACAAAGGGACTGGCAATATTCTGACCCAAACAATAGGCATCAGGAAGGATCATCTGTTACCACGATCAATAACCATTATTTAGCCATGCTCTAAGTTTCTGTTGGCCTACCCTAAGCTAAGTTCTAGAAGGTCCTTTCTAACAGTTTTATGCACACTGGAACTTTAAATTGTGATTCACATGGATCAATCTGGAACCCACGTCATGGGGTGATATTGTAGCCATATTCAAGATTCACGATGTAGACAGATACTGGAAAATAATGATAGTACTTCTAAGCGCAAAATAACTGCCGGGTTAACATTATTTTTCGTTGAATTAGTACTAGTAAACTGTTTAATGTTGTGACATTCGAGATCAATATAAATAAATAATTTATGAGAAGTTATATACTTACACCAGCCGTTAAATATCTTGAAGCCATATACAAGTGCCTTTGAATACATATATTTACACGATGCCTTTTTTCCTATGGTCTATTCGGTAGTTTTGACAGTAGTTATGTAGAAAAAAGTTTAAGATGCCGGTTATTCTGAACGCGTTGAAAAAACATGTCTAAGATAACACTCATCGTCATCTCATTCAGTGGATAACCCAAGACAAAATGCAGCAGAAAGGAAAGGACAGATTGTTCTGTCCACTGGATTCTGTATCTCTACTGTCGAATCGACAATATTCTAGACTAGGTTAACATTTTTTGTTAGTTTCAAGCTTACATGTATATTAGCATATATCAACATTATGTTCCATAATTGGTATGAGATCTTAATTGGAAGTGTATTCCTTTTTTATTCCAACGGTACCAGAATAACGTGCTGTTGCCTCGGATCAACATTTATAACTGCAGTTATGCTATTGTAATAAATATTAGTTAAAAGGGAAGTGATACGTTGATTGCATTCTTGATTGTTCATTATTCAGACACGATGACTACTGGAATTATTTAGAATCAAATTTATAAATATATGCGTCCGTGCGCATGGCAGAGATATGAAATCCAATGTACAATGATCTTGGCTTGTTGTTATGACAATAAATTTTATATATGAAATTTTAGCCTGAGGTTTCACATCTTCCTTCAATATCCGTACACTTGTCCTTTGGTATCAATGGAGTTTTGAGTCGAGTTCACTGCCTGTTTATACCCTTTTTGCATACATGTATGTGGGGGACTAACAGTGATAGGAAAGCGTCAAGCAATGTGATAAACGAAAAACAAGTCTGGTGTCCTACTTTGAGTAAAGCTCCCTTATTTAATAAGGCTTATAACTTTCAACGCACCGTTTCTGGTTTAAGTAAGAGGGCAATATACAAAAGTAGCAAAAATGAAGAAAAAATCACATTCAAATGCTATGCGCTGGCAACTACATTTGATGCATTCTATTATGATTCGACTTCACAAATGACTCTAGCAATAAAAATGTCTCTTCTGCGTGACGGCTCTTGGTACTGGTAGATGTCATGTTATGCCTGAGTGAATTTTTTGGAAAAAGGATGCTCCCCGCGTAAATTATTCATGTTATTTTCTAAGCAACTTCCCTGTAACATAACCCCACTTCAGGAGGACAGTGTAACCTACAGTAGGAATTAGATACAACACCGGGGTCAGAAAAACTGTCCTTATGTTACCGTGGTCGCATGTTTAACACATCTACATAATATATACATATAGTTTTGCGATTCTTTTTTTATTGTTCTTCATGATCCTTAAAGCAATCTTCACAGCGTTCTACTACACATGCTTATGAAAGGAACCGCTCAAGCGAGGAAGCCACGCCAAATAAAGGGGGGCATGTAGAGCAGCTTCTCTGTGCACAGCCTCCTGCCAAGTATATCAATCCGATAGTTATCTCAGTAGTGTGCCTCTGTGCTGTTTACCTACACGCTGTATCGTGCATTCGAGTATTACTCGCTAAATGAGAAAATATATTTGCCATCCACGACTTTATCAGCGAAAAGCAACGTGTTCGCTCCTTTCTGTGGGATATGACGTCAAACTGGGCTCTGGAGTATCACGTGATTTCCCAAAACATTTTCGGAGAATGACTGCAAACGGGTATTCTTTGTACCTAAGATGGGATGCTGGAATAATGCTTAAAGAATTTGAAATGAATGGGCCTTGGACCTCTATTTGTTGAGTACATGTACGTGTATAGTGCTTTTATAGCTTACCCCAGATTCCGCATGTGGCACACGTGGAATTCACGGAGATAGAAGGGTATTATATGAACATCGGTAAGCGAGTAGTTACATAACCAAATCCTATGTTGCCAACATGGATTCGGCTCAAGATATCAATATAGACGAAGAAATCGATAAACGTTAGAGGAAAATATAGCAGCGCAAGCCTGCTACACGGAGTATGGGAAAATAACCGAAAGACAAACAATGGAGATATAAAATCCACACAGCTCATTCCGTGGCATTTAACTTTTATATTCCAAAAAGCAAAGATGCTGTCGTTCAAATGTGCTGTACTTCAGGCCTGCCTGATGCTCCAGTTATGCGAGGACTGCTCGGCTAATACAGAGGATCGTTGTCTCTATGATTTACGATATGCCAGTGATGCAATTTTCATGATAGACCGATCAAACAGTGTAGATTGGGTTGAATTTGGGACAGTTCGTGATTTTGTCCTCAAGCTCATTAAGAAATCGATGCTGATAGGGCCCGAGCCTAGTCGTGTTCACGTGGCGGTCATAACGTTCGATCATGGAGCGGAAGTTGTTCTGGACCTGATCAGTGAGGGCGCCCCCTGTGTGTATCTATGTGAACTAACAGCCCCAGGAGGGCAATTTGACATCAATGTGGTCTATTATGATGAGTCTAATCCGGAAAAAGAGACTAACGCGGTGGAGTCTGGTAAATATAAACTAAAAAAAATCAGTTAATTTCAGGTGCACATATATCTGTACAAAACCATTCACATGTAGGCCTACAAATACAAGAATAAAGACTCCCCAGACTGAAAATGGAGTCTAATTTCAATAATTTCAAACACAAATCGGACTTTTAAGAGGACAATTTTATAACGATGATTTTATTAGGATAATTAAGTGGGTGAAATAATACATTTCGAGAACAATTCCGTTGTCTATGTCACTTCGAACCGAAGTATCAGTATTGCAAATGTACTTATACTTGTTATACTAGTTATACTAGTTATACTTTTGACAAGTTTTCATCGCCATAACAATATTAATCATCACAACAAGTAACAGGAAAATCATCACACACATATAGACATGTACATTTATATATGTTCTTATTCTTCATGAAAGGTGTCCTCCGTGTCGCTGAAGCCTTGCTGGGACAGTCTGCAAAAGATCGCAGGAAACTTATATTTTTCCTCACCGATTTTCACGCTGGGGAGCTCAAGAATGACGACGTGGATGGCATTCGCCAATGGATACGAGGCCAGCGTGAAATTTATCCGCAGTTCGAGGTATATGGGATTCTAATCGGAGACCACCGGAGCGAATATACGATGTATAAGTCATTGAATACAACGAATGGCACATGCATAGCTCGCCGTCGTGAAGATTGGGATGCGAAAAGTACATTTATAGAAGGTATTAATTTGTTTTAGAAACAAATTTCTTTGATCTTTGATTTCTTTGATCATTTAACTCAGTCTTCGTTTCCTTTTTTGTCTTCACGATCAATACTCTTCAATTATAGATGGTGTATTCTATATGTACTGTCCATAATCCTCGCGAATGATCCGCCGTTGCAACCAGCCAACCCCGATAAGGTCAAGAAACAAGATAAAATCTATAATAGTTTTACTATCCTTTCAATGTCATGGTACTGTTTAACACAATACAACCTTTATGTACAGCGCAAATTGGCCGCTAGTGCTGGGTACCTTACAGAAGATCGCGATTAATAGTTGGTCAGAAAGAACATGGAAACCCAGACGTTGACCGTTCAGCTGCAACTCATGGGTCACTCAATGTCCACTCGCTGCTTAGTTACCCCCCCCCCTCTTCCAGTTTCCTTAAATCCCGCCAGCCCTGCTGGCTTGGGTTTCTTATGACGCGCGTGTGTCTGTGTGCGTGTGAGCATCTCAAAAACTAATACACAAATAAACTTTTGCGGGAATTTTTGTGGGAGCTTTCCATCTGACCCAGCGAAGAAACAAATACCTTTGGGGAAAATCGTCCCGCGGTATGGCATGGGTGGGTATGGAGTGTCCGAACTTTGGGACCAATGATGAGTTCGGGGGGGGGGGGGGGATTTTCAGGTGTTTATAGCAAATAAACGGTAAAAGATAGACATGTGGTTACTATTAAACACTAATTGGAATTAATATATGGGTAGTCCAAATGCACCAGTAGATTGGACCTTTGGTGATTTGGCAATATCAAAGTCAAGGTCACTCAGATTTTGAATGCTTATATCTCGCACAGGAGTCTAGTTAGGCCCTATGTTACAATTAAACACCAATAGAAACTCATATGCGGAGTCCAGTGGCACCATCACACTTGACCTTGAAAACCTTGCATGGTCAAAGTCAAGGTCACTCCGAAATTGACACATCCCGGTAAGAAGCCGAGTTAGGCCATATTTTTTTTGTTGTTTTTTTTTTGTTTGTTTTTTTGTTTTACATATTTATATATTTATTAACGACTTAAAACAAACTACCCTTTTACAAAGAAGTTACCTGACCGGGTAGTAGTCAGGAGACTTTATATTCGCCGTGTCATAAAAATAAATAAATAATATTTTCTGAAACATGTTTACAATATATCTATATATTCAAATAAATGTCGATTGCATATACTTCACATATGGTGGATACCTTCTACGATCCTATTTATTTCTTCAATGACCCTTTTTTGTATGAAGCAAAGCTCACGAGTGAGGCCTTGTTTAATTTTAGAATTGTCAAAATATTCACTTTTGTTTAACAAGTTAACTCTGTAGATATATTTGCAGTGATATCCTATCAGGGTATCGTACACCACATTATCCGTTCCACATATGACATCGTACAATGTTATAAGTTTGTTATTTTTAAAGGTAACATATTGCCAGACCATCCTGGCATAGCGCAATTCATAAAGTAAATGTGCCAATGTTTGTCTATCGTTACAAAAAACACAGCTATCATTTTCGCTTAATTTCCATTTCCTAAGATTTTCTTTACAGAAATTCCGAGTTAGGCCATATATTACTCTTAAACACTATAGGAGATCACAAAAGGGGAGTCTATCACATTTGATCTTGAGTAATCGTGATAGGCCAAGGTTAGGGTCAGTCAGATTTTGAATGTTTATATCTCGTACAGGAGTCCAGTTTGACCATTACCAAAATAGTGTTTACTGTTAAATACATGCACTTATAGAAAACAATATGTGGGGAGTCGAAATTTACCATCAGATTTGACCTTGAGTGAGACTGAAAGGTCAAAGTCATATCACTCAGACTATGAAGGCGTGTACCACATAAAGGAGCCGACATTAGACCGTATGTTACCATTAAGCACTAACAGAAAATAATTTATGTGGCAACCCCGTGGTACCAGGAGGTCAGTACATAGTCTGTTGTATTTTATTATGAATGTCATATAAGCGAATTTGTGGGCGGGCGAGGTTTTCGCTGTCTCAGCGGTAATTCTTGTTCAGTCTTAGTCGCGTATGCGTAGAAAGAGGGCCCAACTCCACAATTACACCATCTAACAAAACTACTGCAACAAAACGCACTACCTTACACATTGTCTACTATAGCTAAAATGTAAATAGGTATACATAGCATTTGAAGTTTTTGTTGTTGCACAGTGCCACGAGTAGATCAGGAGCGATTGGTCAGCAACACCAGCTTGTGCGGTGTTCTTTGCGGGGATGACGTCAACAGTTGTTCCTGTCAGGAGCAGAACGATTTAGATTTACCCGGTCAGGGTGCCAACTGCAACACAACGATTCAGCGAGAGCAGTGTGCCATGGAACATGAACGTAATATCTATAAAGCATTGATTGATTGATTGATTGATTGATTGATTGATTGATTGATTGATTGATTGATTGATTGATCGGTCAACGATCTGTTGGTTGTTTGATCGATCGATCGATCGATCGATCGACTGACAGACCAACCGACCGACCCATTGATTTATTGATTGATTCACACTCGATCGATGGATCGATTGATCAATCGATCGATCGAGCGAGCGAGTGAGTGAGTGAGTGAGTGAGTGAGTGAGTGAGTGAGTGAGTGAGTGAGTAAGCGTTCAAGTGAAGGGGTTGGGTAGATTAAAGCACGCATGAGGTTCGGAAGAGTGAGTGAACGTGCGAGTAATGAATAAGAGATGAGCGAGCGAGTTCATTAGTGGAATGAATGATTTAGGTTAATAAGTGAAGTAAGGTATGAAGAGTGACTAGTGACTGGATGAGTGAAAATGTAAATAGGTTGATGAAGTAGGTCGGCGAGGGAGTTTTATGTATGAAACCATGATATATTTCTTGCATTATCACTTACTGAAGATCACTATCGTTCCTATCCAATTGGAGCATTGCGTATTTTCAGCTCTACTTGACTGTGTCACCAGACCTTATAGTATGGGACTTTGCTCGTCGTCCGTTGTCCGTCGTCGTCCGTCGTCGTCCGTTCGTATCGCAATCACCTCTGTGGCTTATGTCTGGGTTTCTTTCAAATTTTACTAGTTGCTTCCCCTGGGCTATATGCTCGGAGTTTTCCTTTTATTATTATGTTAAGGAAAGATTTTTTAATGATTATTTTTCGCTTTCGTTAGCATCATGGGACCCTAAGGGAGCCAACATTTCAAAAACGCTACTCCTCCGACAAATCGCAGGCGAAAGTTTTCAACATTCTCCTGAATTTTCTTCCTAATGGTTCTCACAAAACTACGTTTGGGATTTTTTTAAATTTGAAAGCTGAAATTTTAACGATTTTTTTTTGTTTTTTTTAACATGGGACCCAATGGGTGTGAAAATTTTAAAACGCTACTCCTCCTACAAATCCCAGCTTTCAACCTTGTCCTGAATTATTTCTCCCAGTGGTCCTCACAAAAGTACGTTAGGGATTTTTGAAAGTTTGAGTTTCTGATTTTAAACGGTTTTTTCGCAAATTTCAAATTCACCCTTGTACCTATATAAAGAAACCAAAAACCTCAATTATGTGGAAAACGAGCGACCGTAGAGCAAAACAGAGTGAAATTTGGGACCCGCAGGTACTAGTACTATATATATAGCATACCTTTGACCTTGAAGGCTCAAGGTCATTTGCTGTACTTGCGATTATTCGCGGTTTGGGTCTAATGATAAAAGAGAGGAGAAAACATAGGGGCTAAAGGGTGAGATATACACATGTGGTTACTATATACAACAATAGGGAACCATATATGGGGAGTCCAATGGCACCATCACATTTGACCTTGGGTGATCTTGAAAGGTTAAAGTCAAAGTCACGCAGATTTAGAAGCCTTATATGTTGTAAAGGAGCAGAGTTACGGTATGTGTTGCTATTAGACATTAATAGAAAAGCATATATGGAGAGTCAATTGGTGCGATTACATTTCACCTGAGTGGCATTGAAAGGTCAATGTCAAGGTCACTCAGATTTTGAAGACTTATATCTCTTAAAGTAGCTGAATTAGGCCACACGGTACTATTAAACATAAACATAAAACCATATATGAGGATTCCAATGACACTATCACATTTGGCCTTGAATGACCATGAAAGGTCAAAGTCTAGGTCACTCAGATTTCGAAGGCTTACATCTCGTAAAGGAGCCGAGTTAGGCCATATGTTACTATTAAACAACAATAGGAAATCACATATGGGGGGTGGAGTCCAATGGCACTATCACATTTGACCTTGAGTGACTTTGAAAGGTCAAAGTCAAAAGGTCACTCAGATTTCGAAGCATAATATCTCTAAAGGAGCAGAGTTAGGCCACTTGTTTCTTTTAAACGTTAATAGGAAACCATACATGGAGAGTCCAATAGTATGATTACATTTGACCTTTGCGACCTTGAAATGTCAATGTCAAGGTCACTCGGATTTCGAAGTTTCATATCTATTAAAGGAGCAGAGTTATATTAAACATTAATAGGAAAGCATATATGGGCAGTCCTTTCCTGTGATTACATTTGACCTTGGTGACCTTGAAAATCAATGTCAAGGTTATTCAAAATTCAAAGGCTTATATCTTGTAACACGAGCTTATTTAGGCCATATGTAACCATTATATATTGGTGGGAAACCATATACAGTACGGGGAGTCCAATGACACTATCACATATGACCTAGAGTGACCTTAAAAGGTCAAACTTAAGTTGTTGAAAATGATCTAAAATTTATGTATGCATGGTGAGGTGTTGTGTGAGATTTTACCCAAGATTTCAATTCTTTTAGTTTTGCAGCAGTGACTTTTTTAAATCAAGTCTGCAGAAAATTGTCATTTGTCATATCAACTGCAGTTGTCAAGTAGAGCACCAAGGTCCATGGACCTCTTGTTATTCAATGATCTCCTTCTTAAGACCCTGAAACCCAGTCTAATACTGGACGACTCTCGGCCGCCGCCTGGTATGCCCTCCTGGTTGTGATTTGCTTCCTGGCAGTGGTTGCCATAGCCTCTATTCCGGTGACCATGGTCTGCTTAAAGGCCAGAAAGAATGCTAGCCAGCCGAGGGAGTCCGCAGAATCCAGGTTACTGTATATCACTTTCCTATTTTATTTGCAACACCACCAGTTGGGAATAATGCAAATAATCGCACGTCTTACCCAGAGGTCAGAAATGGGGTTACAGCAGTGCTTTTGTGAGGAACTGCACTTGATTTACTCAGTCGCTTAAAATTGTCTTTCTCTTTATGTTTTTCAACCATCTTGTGTCAAATGTCTCCATACTTGACCATCATTTATGTGGTTAGAAGACAGAAATAAATCAATTTTATTATGAAGAGAATCCCAGTTTCAGTTTGCGTTTCAGCTCCGAAAAGGAAATCTCAGTAGACGATGCTAAAAACCAGGCCAGGTCAGTGGAAGCTGTGTCACCGGTTAATGCTGAGGACATATCGAGGACACCACCAAAGAATAATCAGCCTGAACAAATTTATGACAACGAAATAGTCCGTGAGATCACCAAAGCCCGCGAACAAGAGCAGAAGGCAAAAGAAGCTTCGAGAAAAAATGAAACAGAGAACAGACCTCCATCGAAGAAAGCGAGACGCCCAGATCGGCTGAACCTGAAAAATGTTGTACATCTTCCAGTTAGTGTAAAGGCATCCGAACCTGGGTATTTAAAACCCGAACATGGGCCTTACAGGAATATACATTCTCCGAAATCCCCGTCGAGTCCCACGTCGCCACAACCCAGCCTGCTGGCAGCTGAACTCAAGGCAGAACTGAGTCAGCGTGAGTCGTCCAAGCGTCATAATGGAGGGCGTGCCTCCAGGGACAACATCCAGGAAGGGGAAAAGGACAATGCTCCAGCACGACCTCCAAGAGAGACATCATCCCCGGACTATAGCAACGATGATGCCATATACAGCAATCAGTCAGCAACTACCGATGGACGCAAGAACAGCAGCTTCAAACTCAACAAGGTCCCGGATTATAACACAGAAGGGATATACAACAATGAGTCTTCGATTAGTGACGGTCAAAATCCCAGTAGCAACGATTCACCTGTCGCGAAAGTATCGGATTATGAAAAGGTTGTCGAAGATATTTATAACAAAGAAGTTCAAAATCGCAGTTTCAGCGATCCATCTGTCGCGAAAGCATCGGATTATAAAAAGATTGACGGAAATATTTATAACAATGATGTTCAAAATCCCAGTAGCAGCGATCCACCTGTCGCGAAAGCATCGGATTATGAGAAGGTTGACGAAGCTATTTATAACAACGATCCTCCGTATACAGGCGATGACAGCAAACCTAACCAATGTGCCAGTCCTGCTGCTAGCAAAATGGCGCATTATGTAAATGCAAACGTTCATGACAAAGATTGCTCTTCCAAAGAAAACACACCTGTCCCTAATGGGAGCCACGCACACGTTCATGACAAAGATTGCTCTTCCAAAGAAAACACACCTGTCCCTAATGGGAGCCACGCACCAAAAAGCCCCGATTACGTCAACCTTAGCAGCCGCGATGTCACGGGAGTACTTGACGGATCCGATGACGACCGATCTGAAATCTACGAAAACGAGGCTGTTATTCAATATATACACAGGTCGCACCAAGATATTGTTTATAGTAATGTGTGAATAATTTATAGGTATCCGAAGTACAACTCAACTGGCGCGACGACAAAAGTCAGATTTTCGAAGATGAAAGAATTTGACAAACGCTTTGGTCAAACTGGACAGTGACATGGTACTTACTAGTACCAACATGACTTAGATTATCAGAATGTCGAAAACGCACTGACACGACATGTTCTTTAAGTTACTGACACTGGTTGGGTTAGGTGCTATTCGCTTGATTAACGGCAACGTCCAGGAAGACAGCATTCTGCGGCCAAATATACTCATTCCATATTCCAGACCTAATTCTGTTTCGATCATTACTGAATGTGTGGCTTTCTTCTAAGCTGCTTGCTGTGTATTCACCTATGATGCACCCATATACAGACCCATGGTGATCGATGGGGGGAAAGCACCGTTTTCCTACGGGGTACCTGTTAAGCGACTTATTTTGAATAAAAAGTGCTGTATTAACAACTGTCATTGTATGCGTACTTGTATGAGCCGTGATAAGATAGTGTCGAGACGACCTCGTTTTCACAACTCTACCACTGTGATTTATGAGTAGTTTTCATAAGAACACATAAGGGAGATTTCGGCAATTCAATTCCACCGGAGCAACATGCTTTCTAAACGACGAATGTGATACACATAAAATTACTAATTCCGGTGATCACATAAGCAAAGTACAATACGCATTTAAATCCCCCTCCCTCCCAAATTTCGAATGCCAGAAAAGGCATACAAACTAGGGGGCAGTGCTTAATTTGATGTCGTGTCCGTCAGGTTTAAGTTATATGACAGTTGTAATGGTGACAGGAGCTGCATTTCCTGACTGTCAAGAAAGTTACAGACATTTCTGAGCTGTCGTATATTTGTTTCCGAGAAACATGAGGTTGTGCCGGTCTTACGGGCACACCTGTTCCCGTCCGTTTGTTGAAAATAAGCAACGTCGGTTAGAACTTAGATCTGTGGTTAAGTGCTACCTGGTCCCTGTAGTCGCAATCGTGTCGTCTGGTACATGTAGTTATATAAACATGACGAGTGCATATAAACTTGCGCATGGGTCTGGCCCCTAAACGTCCAACTGCGATTGTTCGAAAAGAGCAGGGGAATTTTTCCCTGTCCCAATTACTGCCTGCTGGCTATATGATCTGGTGCTCGGAAAGAAAGTAACAGGAAAAAAAGTAACGGATAAAAAGTAACAGTTTTGGCTAGGAAAAAAGTAACAAGGAAAAAGTAACAGCCAGTGTAAGCCAAGCGGAAAAAAGTAACAGTGCCCAGCAAACTACCATGAAGGGAAATTATACTTCTGTCACTGTACTGGGGATAGTAATAGTAGTACTAACAGTTGTATGAGTCGTTTGTCCAATAGTTAGTAATACAAAGTGAATTTTCAACATTTATTGTCATGCATATTTCACGCATGTACTAACACAATATACACTATACACATATTCACATATAGTTCACTTTCACATGAAAATAATACACCTACGTCAGAAACAGTGACAAAAATGCATATTATTCCATATTAGTCATATTGAGCATGAAATATACTATCACACTTAGATTAATACTCGCCTTGTTCATCCTGTGCAACAAATCCATGCCTCAGCAGAATGTTGTGTCCAACTCCTTTAACAAAATTCTTGCAGATGTACATGTACCTTACAGAGCAGGTCGAATGTACAGCTGCTCACTTGAGAAACAATGAGCAGGTCTAATGCACCTCTATATTCAATACAATTATACTACAAAGCTATATTCATGAGATTTGCTCGTGGGATTTGCTTAAAACAGCAACATTTCGGATATGTGATATAACCTTATTTCACTTTCATACAGGGCAGTTATGCTAGTATCACATCTAGCATGTTTAACATTGTGTTTGATGTAACAGAAAACCTGAAACCTCTTTGATCCAACTTGCTAGATGCCTGCTCTTTATGTAATTTGGGACCTGTTACTTTTTTCCGTTACTTTTTTTCCTGTTACTTTTTATCCGTTACTTTTTTTTCCTGTTACTTTCTTTTCAACAATCAAATGATCTAAAGGGTCAATCGCCAACCCGGGATCATTCCTGTCCCATTCTTTAGTTTAAATGTAAAGTTTAAACGGATGAATTCAAAACGGTTTCCTGGGCTGGTATATATCATCCGAAAATTTTGCTCCCTCGGTGACTTCTGTAATACTTGTCTAGATCTGTGTTTTAATATATTGTACTGGTGACTGTGCGATGTGAAGCCACGCAGCCACATTCCGGTTATTTTTTCACGCCAGACGCTGGGTTTAAAAAATTCCTTTCAGAATCGGCGGCACACATTTGTGCTTATTGTCACCCCAACATTATACGACGGGCCAAGTACTGTGCTATAGATGAATGATCGTGAAATGCTTTCTGTATGTGATGCTTACACTATTTATATGGCGGAGGTGGGTGTGAATTTAGTGATGTAAAGTGATGGGTTTTGCAGAAAACGTTAGCCCCTTTGTGCATTCAATGCTGAGTCAGCTACTAGCAAGTGTTATACGGCGTAGGGGGACAGTACAGTGTGAAGGGTGCGTTAGTACTCGCATTTTAATCCATCCATATTCTGGAGTGAAATATATGAGAACGAGGAAGTAATTAAACTAGGCACAGTCACGATTCGCACATAAATTATGGGTCTTTTCTCACATCGCACCTATGGCCTGTGTCGCCTAATAGTATTTAACACTGCCTGTAACGGTGACAGGCATAAAAGGATGCATTGGAGCCCCACGAAACAAAGTACGTACTACTCATAATTTAGCATACACATGTAGTCTACATTTAGCATATGACAAAGGCTATTTTATACACCACTACCACCACCCAAAAGATCAATTGATTTTGATAACTTGGATCTAACCGCTATGAAACTGACCAATTCTCAAAGGCGCCCTTAAGCACACATCACACACTAGATACATTTGAGTATCAATTAACCATGCTGTTTGACACCCGATAATTACTAAATCCACAGATTGGGGTACGTTAACGATACAATGCCCTTCCTAAACACATCAGCAGTCCATACGCAAGGTTGTACTTTGCGATATAGGCGAGGATTAGAAAGGGGGGGGGGGGGGGGGGGGGGGGACAAACCCAAAAAAAAAAAAAAAAAGATTAAAAAAAAAAAAAATTAGGTGAACAAAAAAAATAGGTTAATAT
>JAAUYG010275503.1_pt1 | contig 22387 bp, 13 predicted proteins | sample 7278091 | NCBI WGS metagenome assembly JAAUYG01 (sample SAMN14350201, study PRJNA611818) | marine sediment metagenome | isolation source: surface marine sediment (0.6m) | place: French Polynesia: Moorea | collected 2018-08 | reverse complement strand
TGGCATCCAGCTTGTTAGACAATTGACCGACACTTTCAATTTAAAATGATCTTGATGTATATTTTTTATTATATTTATATGTTGAAAGTGTGAATAAACTTTCTATCTATCTATCTACTTCTAGGGGGTGTATATTAACGTTTTTTCAAAAAAAATGTGAAATGTTAGGATTTTTGCCAATTTTTGTTTTCGTTATCTTTAATATGGCACCATATGGGAGCAACAGTTTTAAACGAGATCTCCTCTGAAAGTATACACTAGTACTCTAGTTAAAGTTGTTACACGAATTTTAAATTTAAATTTTTGAACACATTTTGTGTTCATTTTTGGCTGTCTAACATGGTAGTCAATGGGGAAATTGTAAACTACCGCAGAGCAGAACGGACTGAAATTGGGGACTCGGGGATACTAGTAATCCATATATGGCGTACATTTGACCTTGTAGGGTTTAAGGTCATTTGAGGTCATTCAGTGCGTGTGTCTCATAAAGGCTTGTATCTCGAAAACGGTAGATCGTAGAGAGAAATGGACTGAAATCTTAGACTCGGGAACCTAGTACTACACATAAAGTACATTTAACCTTGTAGCGTTCAATATTCTTTATCGTAATTTCATACGAAAGGGAAGGGTTCTGATAATGACTATTTTTACTGATCAAATGCTTTATATTATGCTTTTGTAATTAATTCTTCATTGTATCGCTTCTGTTATGTGATTAAATAAATAACTATACAATAGCAATTCAATAATAAAGGTAGATCCTTCAAATGTTCACTTTCTTGCTGACACTATCTTCATATAAGTAACTTGATATATCAAATACATATGGTATAACTGCATTTACTAAAGGATTTGCTTTGGTAATTACATGTTTACATTATGAATAATTGTAAATAGGTTGCAAACTTATTACGTTTCCATCGTATTAAATTTGTGTTTCAATTCTAAGATATCCTGCATTTTAGGTGTTGCGAATGGACCCTGGGTTGAGACTTTTGCTTGAAGTCACACACGAAGCTATATTAGATGCGGGTAAGTTGAACAGTGCCTCATCTCAGTACTTTTACAACGTTACATTTGATACGATTGAAAGTGTAACGTTAAGCGCGTAATTTATAAAAAAAGTAATCAATAGAAGCAGGAAATAGGCGTGAATCTTTTTGCAGCAGTCTGAAAGTACAGTGCCTCAATATGTTGCACGTAATTTAAAAGCATCATTATACTAACGCGCACTGTATACAAAATGCACATTTTAAGACTGTTAATAATATTACCACATCCATATAGGATTAGAGAATTGTTACATCATTATCCACTCCACACTAAATATGGGATGGTTATCTTTTCTAATCCTTACCATGATATTGGTATCAATAAACTAAATTAAATCTGTGAGAGATATTGTTACATCGACATAATACACCAGGTACCTTTACAACTGCGAGTTCTAAAACAGAAGATAATTATGCCAAACTAATACGTATTTAATATGAAACTAATCTTCTTGAATGGTAAATTACAAATTGTACAACATTTCACACAGAAATACAATGACATACCAGTATACATAGCATTCACAACATTAGTACAACAGCAATAATATACTCACTAATATTTTGTTCATCAATGCACTCGATCAGATGTTTGTCATAACAATAACGCAGCCTTCTGAGTAGAAGTATATCCTTTAAGTGAAATGGCAACCACATGGATGATCCAGAGAAGAATTATGAGTCAGCTTTAGTGCTTTTAAAGTCAAAGTCATAGGGTTTTCGTATTCTTGCACGCAATGTGCACCAGGATGGTTTCACTTACTGAATCACCTAGCCACAGTGATTCCTTCACAGTAAGCGGACATAACTTAGTGGCGATTCGGTATTTTCCCCAACAGGAAATGAGAAATACGCAGGATTTTACACTACTCCAGAGTTGTCCAAATACAGCTGCCTAAGCTGCAAATCCCCAAATGAATTGTGATTTTCACAACAGTCTGCAGGTGCATACTTAAACTACATATACATCCAAAATCGTTTAGTGCTCGAACTGATACAAACAAAGCTTATATTTTACACCGCCAATACAATATCATCGAATAAAGACATCAGACACTGAGTTACGTGGATACGGTGTATGCATTATATGAGATACATGTACAACCACAGTGCCGTTGGAGTTGAACAGAAGTGTACATGGCATGGGTTTAGATCAGATTCTGAGCAGTATATACATGTTGGTGACGCAAAATACAAAGCAGTGTGACAATAAATAAGCTCATAACTTATTATAAGCTGTCATTTAATCTGCAAATTTCCCATTTCCCATTCAGGGCAGAGATGAGGCACTGTGATTTATGTAATACAGCAGCCAGTTGTAACGGCCGTGCACAGACGACGAGGAAAGAGGAACATGGTGATCATTGTTCTTGACGGTATTAGTGCTTTTGAAAATGATACTAAGTCTATTTCAGGCATTACACCAACAGCATTGAGTGGAAGCAACACCGGAGTCTTCGCTGCTACTGGAACTTTTGCGGAGTTTTTGCCTGCAATTATTAACGACCCTACAAACATTAACGGATTCGAACTTATGATTAACCAACGGACCATGACGGCCAATAGGATTTCCTATTGTTTTAATTTTAAAGGTAAATATAAAAGAAATAATTAATGAAGGTTTGATAACATCTTCTCTTATGTATGTCACCTAATTTGGAAGTTAATATAATCAACAATAAGGTCTCCAATCTAGCTAAACTGTGATGCCCCCTTTATTGGTAATGATATTACAGAAGTGGTAGATACAAAAGTGGCCTAGGAACTGGCCTAGGAATGAGATGTGGAGGTTAAGACAAATATAACTTAAGTTTGACTCCAGTCTGGAGAAATTTTATCACTTAGCTCAGGCAGTTTAGCCTGCCATCACATATGCGAAAAAACAACTCTATGCCAAACAATAATCCTTTTGATGCTGATATATAACTCTCAGTTCCAAACATGCCAGGATGAATTTGCATCATTTTGCAAATTGAAACTCGTGTCAAATATGTAGGTGAATTTAAACCTAAACTAATTTTAACTTTTCGCAAAATACACATATGCTAGTTCAGTGAAAACTGATGCAGCTGAGGAAGAAGGACCCAATAAGTTGCTTAACATGAAATAGGCACATTATATGTTTCATTATTTTAGGACCTAGCAGGCTTGTGGAGAATGCCTGCAGCTCGGCTCTTCAAGGCATAGAATCTGCCATGCAAAGCATTCATGCTGGCGAGTGCAATGCATGTGTTGTTGCCTGCGTTAACATGTGTATAGACCCCAAAATCAATTTGGGATTGATGAGGTACAATATGTTGTCCCCGGATGGAGCATGCAAAGCCTATGACAAAGATGGTATGTTGACATTTTAAACTTTATTAGACGCTGGTAAATATGAAATAGACATTGTATCGATAACTTTCTTCAATTAAATACATGCACTGTGGTCCATTGTAAGATGGACACGTTTGACAATTCCGTCAAATCTGTCACATTGTTTATTGCCTCCTGTTTTATATTCGCTCATTGATATAGACTTTTTATTATATAGTATGACTGCAATCAAAGCATTGTAGTTTTCACTGAACCCACGTGGCAGCACATTTATTAATACATAACTGTTCAAATGGTTAAGCAATACACCCAGAATCGAGATGTCTCATTCCAAACATAAGCATTTTTTTCAGCCAATGGTTTTGCACGATCCGACGGAGTTGCCGCGATATTCATTCAGAAAGCTCGCGATGCTAAAAGGATTTACAGCAAGGTGGTTGATTGCCGGTGTCGATCTGATGGCTACAAGGAAGAAGGTTTCTTATGCATATATTTTTCAGAACTTATAAGAAAAAAATCTGCTTACTAATTTCTGGTACGATTGTGTTTGGTACAAGTAATGTCACAATATTTCACCTGTTAAACCATATATATGGTACTTGCTATAGTCATCGTAAAGCAAAAAATATGCTATTTCTGAATATTTGCTGGTGTATTGTCTTGAGAGATCACTGATGTTTAGTTACCTCAGGAACATAATGTAGCATGCACAGTGCAAAACATGAAGGCTAATTCAGCTGACGTTCTTCGCGGAAAAATAATAATAACTGTTGTACTTTGTGCGTTTCAGGCGTAGCATACCCTTCATTTACTAACCAAGTGTCCGTAATGAAAGAGATGTACCGTGACACAGGTATTAATACTAATGACGTAGGATATGTGGAGTGTCACGGAACAGGAACTCCAGCCGGGGACCCAATAGAAGTGAGGGCTTTGGCAGAGATGTTCTGTAAAGCTGACAGGAAAGAGCCTTTGCTGATTGGCTCAGCCAAAACTAACATGGGTCACAGCGAAACAGTGTCAGGTAGGCCTTGAGATAATAATTTATAGTCTTTACACCTCTTGTTCCCCATGAATTGAGGGAGTATTTTGAAAAAAAAATGAACTGCTATTCCACAGAATAATGCACTGGTACCCGCTTCCTTCACCACTTCTTAATCTCTTGTATTGTCCTGTCTTGTAGGTGTTGTTCTTTGTTTAATACATGTCATGTATTTTACCAGCCATATAGGTAATTTTAACACAATGTATGAAGTGACTATCTTTACTGCTATATATATTGCATAATTTCCTAGCAGGGAATAGAGTACAAAGGGTGTAATGCATTTCTGAGAAGCCATCTCCCTAATCAATTTGTGATGATACGTAATAACATTATTTATGAAAAAGCTAAGAGAAATATTCTGGCGTAACAGTGTATGTAATTGAAATATAGCTAAATTCCGAAATTATTTTTCATGCATATTCATATGTGCATGCAAAGGTATATATATAATATATATAATGCACCTATTTACCTTAAAGATGGTATATCACCTATATAAGGGATCGAACATTGTTGAGATTGTTGTGCTCCTAGTCTCATTCTGGAACAGTGAAGTGATACTTTTTGTATCCTGAACTTCCTTTATGGTACAAATGATCTTGTCAGGCAGTCGTCAAGAAATTGTGCAAATCCCTACGTTGGGTGACATCTTTATCAAGGTATGGTTTCCGGGCTATGTTTGTTATACATCTAGGATTTTAGCTCCGTTTGACTGTGTCAGCAGAGCTATTGTTGTTGCATGGACATCCATTGTCCCTCATCATCATTGTTGGCGTCCATAACATTCACTTTTTCGGACACTGATAAGTCTGTTAATGCTAATTATGTGTGCAATGGTAACTAATCAACATATTGCCATAAACATTTTTTTTATTTTTTACATTTAAATGTTAATAAGTTTCTTTCAATTTCGTTAATGTTGGAAAATGGTTACAAAATTGAGTGATATTTCCAAATGACAAATTAGACATTTCTATAGCACGAATTCAACAGAGAGTTGTCAATGGCACTTGCACGCAACAATCATATAGCAGAGTCTAGAGCAACTTCAAATACACTGATCCGAATATTTAATTTTTTAAAGTTTCTGTAATACTTAAATGATCTAAGTTGGCCAGGTAAGTTATTCTATAGTTTTGGGAAGTAAATGCTAACTGCCGAATCAGCAAACAGTTTGGGTCTTATGAATGGCACTCCCAGAATAGCATCCCAGCTTTCAGAACAAATACCTGGCCTTGACTCAAGCCACTGGTTGTATTAAGGCAAAGAAGTAATCTGGTGCCAGTCCAAGAATACCCCTCTGGTAGGGGGCTTAGTAGTCAGGTAGTAGTTTGTTTACCTCACAATCATTGAATGGCTGTTGAACTGACTACTCTGTGGCCATGGCAGTGTACCTTTTACTGCTCAATGTCATTTGTGAGCATTTGGTGCACTTGTCTCATATCAAAATTATGCATTTATGTAATGCTTTCATTTGCCATGCATGACAATGTTCTTACCTGTGGTCATGTTTTTCAAGCAGACATCAAGGCCAATGAATCACTTAAATGTTAAATATTTCTCTTTCTTTGATACTCTGTACTATTGTCTAAACTGGACACCAAGTTAAAAAAAGCAGTACACGTATATGCGCACACAGTAACATATAAAATGAATACACGTTTACTAGGAATTTAATTAAGTCTATTTTGGATATTATGGGATACTGAGTAAGTCTCGAGTAGAACGCTTAGCTTTGTTATGTAGCATGCAATGAATGCATATTAAAAGAATGAATGATTAAGTTATCGATATCATTATTTTAACTTTCGTTATTATTATTATTATTATTATTATTATTATTATTATTATTATTATTATTATTATTATTATTATTATTACCAAACTGATCATTCTTCAATACTGTGTCATATGAGGAGTCATACCAGCATACTTGAGAGAAACATGTTAAACCTATGTTTGCAAAGCAGACTAATATTGATTTTCTATCAATACAGACTAATATTAACAGTACTATTGTTAATGTTAATGTTCTAGAAACAAAAAAAAAGATCGGATGGTTGCATCAGTGGCCAAACCATTTACTTAAAGGCAAAGAGAGAAACAAGAGAAACTATTACAAGTAGATCATAAAACATTGATATTCATGTTAAAACAAAAAAAAATAATATCTTCCTTTCAAAATTGTTTTTTTTCAATGTAAATAAATTTTAATTATGAAAAAAACTCTTACAGACCAGAATGCAGCAGTAAATTTGATACATATATGAAAAGCCAGATAGTGGTAAAACAGTGTATTCTGTGTATAAAGATATCTGATAGGTCTTTTGCGGACACATGCACGATAAAAGTTATACTTTTATCGGTATTTTTCAATGATAATCATATCTTATCATATATTAACCCAATTCGTGAAGATAAATTGAATGTACCGGTTTATAATGTGAAAGATGTACTTAGAGTAGTCAGTAAATTGCAAAAGAGTTCATATCTAAGACCAGATGGAATATATGGATAATTGTTGAAAACAATAGCAGGTCAATGTGCAAATCGCGTGTGTATATTGTAAAAAGATTATTACGTAAGTGGAAGTATAGATCCTCGCTATTGCAAGAATGCATGCATAGTTTCTATGTCTCAAAAGGGTATGACACAATGTGCATCAAACTACAGACCAGCTGGCTTGATATCAACAATAAGGAAAATATTGTAGAAAATTATCTGGCCACAGCTATTGGATTATATGATAAAAACTGTATCATACCAACGTATCAACATTGGTTAGTCCCTAAGGAAAATATACATTTATCTATCTTCTTGAATGCTTTAATTGTTGCACATGTAACTTTGATAATGATGTAACCATATATGTTGTATGCATAGAACATTCAAAATGCTTGATTACGTCTGCCACGATGTGTCTTTATAAGTTATTTAGGTATGAAAAAACAAGTTCTTTTCGTTGGTTAGAACATTTCCTGACAAGTCGAGTGTAACGCGTCCAAGTGAATAATGGCATATTAACACAAGCAGCCATATCTCCTGGTGTCCCACGAGGTATTAATTTAGACTCATTGTTATTTGTGTGCCATTTAAGATAATAATTATCATTCAGTGTTTTCCGATGATAATACCCTATACCAAGGTAAATCTGATATACATGTTTTTCCGAAAATTTAAGCAGTGCTTTCCATTTGGCTGAGGTTTTGCAAATATAAATTAATTCAGGGAAAAATAAGAAATCTTTCAAATTGTAATTGGTAAATCAACTCTGACCAGACAATGCAAAGTATAACCATTAAAAAGTGACCTCTTCTGTAAAACACGTTGTTATAACTGTTCAAGTTAATTTTACATTTACCACGAAGTGTAAAGACCTTGTAAATAAGGCATATATAGTTTCACCTACTATAGTTCACACATTTAGCACCGCAATACAAATGTGTTTGCCCCTTTTTTAAGACAGCCATCAGGCCACCAATTTTGAACTTAGCACCATGTGGAAAGCGTTCAAAGCTATTTCAACATATACTGCAAATGGCGATGTTTTCCTTTTTTCATAATTTATGAATAGATATAATTCTGAGTGCATCATTTTTTTCATGAAACATATCATTTTTATTATTATGTTTTAGTTAATAATGGACCATACGAGAGCGAGAATTCATTCAACATTCTAATACTTTAATAGTTGTTTCTTTTCATCAAAATTTAAAATGATATTAAAACACCCCTATGGTTTGGACAATGGGGAAATGAAATATTTCATTTATCTCAAGAAAGGTACTTAAAGTACACATGGTACCTCGGTTGTTTGGACTGCTTAAAGCCACTTTAATTTAGGGTCATTGGGCAACTCTTTCGAATTTATGTACTTTTCAAGAGAATAAAGGAATTTTGTTTATCACCACGCTACTCTAATACTTTAATACTGAGTTGCTGAATGTCAGAGTCATTCAGTGCAATAAAAGGAGATTGTTGGCATGGTGCTTTGTCACATAAACTATTGCACCCTTGGGTTATACCTTGCATTTGGCACCACACTGTTACGCTGGATATTTAATTCTTAGGTTCTTTTGTCAAAAGGCAGAATGCCAAATCAAAGTTGAATTATTATGAATTACTATTAGTATTATTAACCCTAACTCTTGAATTGTAAATTGCAAAATATACACGAATTCAGTGAATAGTACAACACAGCACGTTTCACAAAAACATTACGAAAGCAAGCAACAAGTATACAGAGATATTCACATACAGTGCTTGGTTCACAACTCAAACGTAGTGCAGCATAACAAAGTTTTTTCTAATTTACTGAAACTGAGCTAATAGTTCCGACACATCTGTTTGTAAAACGTGATAGTTATTGTCATTTAATGACAGTTCTTGTAACTTCAGAGATCATGCAGATAGCGTGCACATGAAAACTGTTACATTCAGGCCGACTTGAAATGCTCTTCACAGGCTACTCCCTAATCAACTCTTCAGCAATTCTCTTTACTGGAAGGTGTTACAATCTCTCTGATTTTTTTTCATACATGTCCATATCAATACACGCTCACTGGTCACAATTACCTGCATTTTTCAGCCGAAACAAGTTTATCTTCACAATTAATATTTAACTGCCTTATTTATTTCCAACAGGCTTAGCATCTGTTATCAAGCTAATCGTCGCCATGCAGGAAGGTGTTATCCCAGCGAATCTGCATTATTACAGCCCTAACCCGGCAATAGAGCCCTTGCTTGACGGTCGGGTCAAGGTGGTCGCAGAAAACACCAAGTGGAAGGGAAAATACACTGCTCTGTGCAACAATGGATTCGGTGGAAGTTACTCGCATCTCATACTAGAGAAAGTACAACAATCCGAGCGAAGAGAACAGACCTCAGATGCATCCGCCCAGCGTTTAGTGACATTTGCAGGTCGTACCATAGAGTCAGTGACTGAAGGACTGCAGTTCGCTAGAGAGAGATGTGATGACATGGAGACACAGGCGTTAATGCAGGCAGCAGCGTCAGTTGATACTTCCTCCTATCCTTACCGGGGATACACGATCTTGAACAAGGAGTCACCCATTGAAGTAGAGGTGAGCTTTGGTGGATGTGTGCCATTGATGGGGATGTGTTCAAAGTGTAACGATATTGCTAGATGTAATGGTGAATTTATGCTATTAAGTATATTTTAATTATTATCACATAGAAAAAAAGTATTCTTTCATGTATACAGCAAGCATGCATGTCTACTCCCAGACACTAGAAACTGGTAACTACACAAATATGAAAGAAAATACACGTAGTAATTATTCAAACGCCAGTGTCAACAGTAGAACCACCAGATTTCTTCCATAGAATTGATAGGTATAGGTATCTCAACTATGGATAATAATCAGTACATGATCCTGCTATGACAGTCTAAAGGAGACAGTCTTTTGTTACTGTGAATTGCAACCTATGAATGACACTAAAAACACTAAAATCGCAATATCAGTAGCTCGATGTCAACACTTCCGGCTTTTATCTATACCAGAAGATACAAGGCAAAGCCAATCAATAAATCAATTTAATAGGTTTCATCGTAACTATATTTTTACCACGCTATAGCTACCTGGAGGTACAAGATTGAAATATATGAGACTACTGGAAAATATGATTATCAATCACTTTGGTAAAGATAACGGAATAATTACCGGAATTGCAGTTGTTTATTGGCTTCTGCCAGCTGTACAAAGAATGTGAATACTATACATATGTGTCTATTTGATTTAATACATTGTACAGTAAACAGCCAATTGTGGCTTTGGTAGATTGCCACAAACTGTACGTATGTGTATTGATTTATTTATGTGCTACTGATTCATTGCATAATATACAGTTTGAAAATGAAGCTACTACTGCTTTATCGTCCTACCATGCAGCCGAATTGTGAACACGTCCACTGCCTGTTGGTGGGCAGTATTGGGTACACACAGGTGCGGCTCTCTTTCGTGTCGACTAAAACCTGTGTGATTGCATATAATCTCTAATGGTGTGTATTGCATACACTTTACATATTCTGATAGTATGATTATTCATACACTATCGCCTTATTCACAACTTGGCTTTGTTATTGTCGGGAACATGTGTCAACTGCAATTGAAAGACATCCCTGATATTTCTTTGCAGAGATGTGACGCTGCAAACAACATGTGCATTTGAGGCATAATGGGCCCCCCAACCGGCGCATGGTGCATTAGGACAACAAATCCGTTACTTGTAGTGTGCCATAGAATTCGATATTTTTATTTCTTTGTATTTCTATTTTCAGGAAAGTCGCTGTCCTCAACCACAGCTTTGCTACGTCTTCACTGGAGCTGGGGCGACCTGGACTGGCATGGGCTATGATATGTTGCGATTCAAAGTCTTCCGAGATGCTATTATGAAACTAGACCAAGTGATGAATCACTACGGGATCAAGATTTATGAGAATATACTCAATAAGAATGCAGTGGATAATGCTACAGAATCCAATGTCATATTGAGTGTTATCCAGGTACGTATGGCAATTTGTAGAGAATGATTATGGGAGTTTTATAATTTATCTTTGAGGGATTCATGATGATATCCATGATTTATTTCAATCCCAGACGTATCAACTGTATGTCAAGTGAAATGTTTTGATGTGGCTCTTTTTGGTGCACAATTGGTGACTGTTGAAAGTCGACCAAGCCATGCGTAAGTTGAATAATGAAATACGTCAGACTGAATTCAAACTCTCAACCCATTCATCGTAACTGCTTGGGGTGCTTATGGAATACATGTTCACTAATATCAGATTGGATACTTGCGTCTCAGTTTAGCTATCAATTAATCTGTTATCTGTAAAAATACCCCTCTCCGCCACATATGCTTAAAACGAAATGTTCATCTTCAACTGCTCACACATCCCCAAAATTCCTATAAATGGTATTCGTCATTTATATTTCAGCATTCTCAAAGCGATCAGTTTAGGCCTTAAATTATAGAATAACAAGCCGTAAATAAGCAAAATATGATTACTCTTTTCTAGACAACTGACAAGCAATATAGTTTCTAGTTCGAGTTGTTCTTTGTGTTTAATGCATGTCCTCAATTTTGAACGTGACAACCGTTTTTACCGAAACTGTGTTAGGCCTGTAGGAATAATGAACAGACAAGAATGTGTTAGTGTTTTATTCAGACACTATAATTTTTGTCGCTTTTCTATAAGCTAGCTTTTTAACTTGTTTACTAATTATCACTCATGGTTAACTTTTTAGATGCGATGTGATATAAGATTTTAACTAATAGCATTGAAATTTCACTTGATAACCATGATAACGCTCTTGATAGTTTACTACACGTTGACGAGCTTTTTCAGATTGCATTCGTCGACCTACTTCGGTCATTGAATCTTGAACCATCATACATGTTAGGACATTCCCTGGGAGAGGCGGCCTGTGCTTACTGTGATGAAACATTAACAGCGGAAGAAACTGCAAAGTTCGTTTACTTGCGCAACAAGGTAGACAGCAAATCTGCAACACTTACAGAGACAATTTAAAAATGATTTATAGTCACTGTGCATATATTTAAATTATTTTATATGTCGAGCCATGGGATCTAGTTATATGATTTTAATTGCTCAAATGTAAATAAATAAATATAAATAAATAAATAAATAATACATAATTAAATAAATAAATAAATAAATTGATTAATTAATGAATTAATTAAATCTGCAACACTTACAAAGACAATTTAAAAATGATTCATAGTCACTGTGTATATATTGAAATTATTTTGTATGAGCCATGGGATTTAGTTATGTGATTGTAATTGCTCGAATGTAAATAATTAAATAAATATAAATAAATAAATAAATAATAAATAATAAATACATAACTAAATAAATAAATACATAAATGGATAAATAAATAAATAAATAAATAAATAAATTGATTAATTAATGAATGAATTAATCAATCAATCAAAATCAAATAAATAAATAAATAAATAAATAAATACAGTAATTAATTAATTACTGTATTTAATTATTTATCTGTTTATTATTTGAATAATCAATCAATGAATTAATAAATAGGTTAATTAATTAATTGATCAATAAATAAATCAATACTAAATATTTTTATGTCAGGTTATCGAGGACAATGTGTCCAAGCCTGGGAGCATGGCAGCTGTTGGGCTATCATGGGAAGACGCTCTCCGTCGTTGTCCAGCTGACGTGGATGTAGCTTGTCACAACTCCGCAGATCTCGTCACGATATCCGGGGACAAAGCCTCTGTGGCAAAGTTTGTCGATCAGCTGGCTTCTGAAGGTATCTTTTGCCGTATGGTTGACAGCAAAGGATTTGCCTACCATTCCTCTCACATGCGTGCTGTGAAGAAGTTGATGCTCGAAAAAACTGAGAAGGTTAGCACTGACAATAGGATAGAGAAAATCGCATTAATAATAATGTAATGCAGAGTGCCTTTTGACGTGCATAGTTACATAGTACTATCCACCACAAGTGTCATCGTGATATGTGCATGTGCTGCCGCCGCCGGATGTGATGTCACGATATAATTATAACGTCAGGTCGCAGTAACGTCATGATGTGAAATTGCACCATTCATGACGTAATGATGTAAAGTTATGTCATTCACTATCTGTTGTCTGGCAGGGAAACTGTTGAATTGTGAAGAATGATGAACAGGGACGTGAAACACCCACCTCACACTCGGGCTATCATTAATCCTGAGACAAGGACTTAACACGCAGTCCAGAATAAAAGAATCTATGATGTGTTTACATTTAAATTAACTTAATGTTATGCTGATTTCTCTGTGATTGTGTGCTATCACACTACTTGTGGGAGCATTAATTCTGAAGTACTTGGAATCTCCTCTTGAAGCTATACTATATGGTCCTGTGTTAAGAAAAGGTTCACAGTCTCTTACAATGTTCAGCAAATGGCAGATCGCCGAAACAATTAAAAGTCAGTAAAAGAAAAATTCTCCAAAAATAGTTAAACTAAAAATTCCACAATTTTGAAACACAAAGAAATGGTCTGGAGAGTAGCCACCTTAAATAAATTTAGCATTAATTCACTTGCTGGTTACCGAGAAAATGGGTTTTACCGACTAGGGGTGGACATACGACGGTTGTCCGTGCTATGTTATAAACTCTGATGACAGTCAAACACAGCTAAAGACAAATGGTAATCACTGTAACACCAACTAAATGTATATTTAAATGATGGTTAAGTAGGCTCTACCATATGTGACCAAACACATCACTTTTTGATGAACTACACACTGGGTACACTCTTAGTTTTAATAAACTTTCCATCATCTGTAAACTCAGTGTAGACTGCTAATGGACTTTCTGCTAACTATGCACTGAGTACAGTCTAAGTTTTGAAGTATTAATTTTAGATTAATTTAACACATGGTAATAATCTGTAAACAATGATAAGTTTAAATGAAAACAAGAGAGTTGTCTGGTTTTATTTATCCTGTGGCAGGGCAGGCCTAGCTGGGATAAGTCCAACTTCATAGTAGGGTTATAGAGAGGGCAGCTGCAATATGGTGGTATGTTCACAGATGCAGACATCGAATTTGGGAATGATTGCTGTGAACGTCTTGGTAAATCTTGCATATTCTTGATACGTGAGGTACACGGGTTCTATTGGTGTCCATTCTCCAAAGTACCAATATCTCAAATGAAAACTTCGGTATGGACTCAGGGAATCTGGATACACTCAATTTTTGGGATAGATATTGATCTCATCTGATCTCATCTGGAAGATCCGCTTTAGGGACAACATAACAGCCTTGATGGAATTGGTTGGCTCTTCCCAGTTAATAACCACAAAGGTCTGGCTAGGCGCAGCCTTGCGGTGGGACCGGAAAGGTAGGACTGGTCTGTGTGTTAGAGAGTCTGGCCTGGATTTCAGAAGTACTGTGGTGTCTGTCCGCCAAATAAAGAATAATTATGCCTTCACTGTTAACATGTAGACGTGCGAGCAATAAGCGACTAACGGGTAAAATATAAATAATCTGACATGGGCTCATATAGACCACGTTTGATCGGTAGCAACTGCTCTTACATGTAGTTGTCAGGGAAAGAAATACAGTTTTGGGTCTGGGTTGTTTGCCTACCCAAAACTCGAAGATAAAGAACAGTCTGTAAAGCATGACTGACCATTAGGAAAATTGGCTAGAAGATAGCATGGGGTACTAACAAATTTCATCAATCAAAGGAAAGCAAGTAGAGAGAAAATTGTTAAGCATACACTTAGAGAGAATTAATACTACGTGAAAAAATGTAAGGGTGGTGGCTTCTGATGAGGTTAAGTCTGCCAGTGAATGGACAAGAGATGTTAACTAAGCAACATGCTTAGATTGACTGTGCATATCGGTACCAAGGACAGAATGGAATTAATATATGCATATATTTTGGAATGGTGATCAGTATTTGCCGAAAAATGTATTGAAAGATGTATTTGTCACTGGAAATAGAGTAAAGATGTAGTCGGAAACTGCCTTTGCATGATGCCATAGCATGGAATTTAATCATCATCTAATACTTGTTAGTACGAGTAATGGTCAACAGCAATAGGGGTAAGCTATCAAATACATACAGAGGGGATAACATCAAGCCAGTACGTCCTGCCTCCTTGAGGGATATACGGGACTGGAATATATGACCCACGGAAACAGGATGAGCCATTAGTAATTAGCAGGGTCAATACTACCACCCCGTAATGCAAAGGAGCGAACTTATTTGGAGTACTTGATGGGGAAAGCGATCTTTAATCATGATTGAGAATGAATAGAGACAAAAATATCCACTGGACATCCGAGTATCCTGAAACACGGACCTACCCAACAATGCAGGTTAAAACTATCTGTGCATTTTCGTATTTAAGTTATTGTGAATGATATACAACTTTACGTGATGCGTTGTGACATCACACCCTGTGCCATGGGAGGTGCACGCATGATGACATATCCAGCGTATATACCAATCACATTTACTGATTCTACATCTGCTGTTTGGGTGTTATATTAATGCTAACTAAAGCTACGTGTGCAATGGTGGAAATGTATAACGTAATTACAGTGATTCGCGACAGAGACTTTTTTATCAATTTCCTGGTAAGTTTGACGATACAATGAATTTCAGAAGTATCAGTGGCAGTTTCGTTTGGCCTCAATGCCGTAGAATGCCACAGGCGACTCTGTCTTGCACACTCATTGCCTTTGTTAAAGCTGGAAACTCTCGGTACCGTCTGGCCCCATTACAGAGGTTGTGGATAACGATGCTGGTATTTGTGGCGCTTTTACTCTTTACCTAGGCTATCCCAGCCAAGCGACCTAGAACGAAGCGATGGATAAGTTCGGCTGTACCAGAAAATGAGTGGGGTAGTGAGGTTGCTCAGACTGGCTCGGCAGCTTACCTGGTCAACAATGCCGTATCTCCTGTCCTGTTTCATGGTGCACTTGGCCATCTCCCAGAGAATGCTGTTGTCGTGGAGATAGGTGCCACATGTCTGCTGCTTTCTGTTTTTAAGAAAACCCTGGGGCCTAAGCGGCTCTGTCTTGGAATAAATAAGAAAGGCGAAAAAGACAACGTTGATTTTTTTATGAAGACACTTGGAAAGTAAGTTGACATTATATGACTTTACGATTTTTTGTGCGTTTTTTGTGATTGCATTAATAAGAGAGGGTATGACAGTGCTAATTTCAAAATACTACTCAACCTTTCCGAATTCATACCTATACTGAAATCTTCCCTTAACTATCCTTACCAATGTATTTTGCATGTTTGCAACTTTTGGGTTTTATTAAATTTTAAATTTTAAAATTGACGTCAAAAAAGGTGCTCATATCTGATTAAAGAACGCAGTTAGTCAGCATATTACTGTTAAACACTAATATGAAGTCATATTTATCGAGTCCAACTACAGCATTAGATGCCACCTCTATATTTTAGAGCTAAAATTAAAGGGAAGTGTTGAAAGCTTTGTAATGTTTTCAATAGTGGTGCCAACTACTCTTGTCAAGAGGAGTGTCCAGGTGCATGGACATCTTGTTAGTTACCAGCACGCTGTCTCTCCGAAAAGCACTGGCTATTTTCTGATACAAATAAATTATCTGTAAGCAAAGAATCCAGGAAAGATCTCCAAATCATTCTATAGTACATTTAGCTTGCTCAAACCTACCTTTGTTTTACATTCGCATGATGTTCTTCTACGGCTTTTCCCAGAATGTACATGGCAGGGATCGACTTTGACCCTATGAAGCTATACGAACCAGTCTCTTTCCCTGTGTCACTGAAAACCCCGACTATATCAAACATCCACCGCTGGGACCATTCGCAGACATGGCCCATACCAGATGACGTCCAGGCCTCTCTCCGAGGGGAAGGATCTGGGGTCAGTAGTGGATTTATCATTGACATGGCAGACAGCTCGAAATATGGTTACCTACAGGACCACAAGGTGGAAGGGCGTCCTCTCTTTCCCGGGGCTGGGTATATACTCTTGGTTTGGCAGGCCTTCGCCAAAAGCAACAAAAAAGCCTACACAGAGACACCTATTCTCCTTGAAGATGTTCAGTTTCATGCTACCACCATATTAGGAGAAGCAGGTTTATATCATGTTAATGTTCCCAGCGGCTTCCCACTAAAACCCGTTCCTAGTGAGTTACATGTATATAGCCAAACATGGCTGAACGTATCCAGAAAGTCCAGAAAATGGTATCCCATACAAGGGGTTACTGTATTCGTGATGTTTACCTAACCAAGCTAGTTAGATTGTCACACATAAACCAAAGGATCTATTAACACTGAAAGCAGTGTAACCAGCTGGTGACCTCGAGTAACTAAATTGGTACGTGTTCAGTAATAATACAACATTGATGCAAAGTTTAGAGACCATTGGACCTGCAGCTGATGTTTGGGTTTTCCTTCTGTCCTGACCACAGACAAAGTGCGGTTTGATGTGAGCCTAACTCCGGGCACCGGATATTTTGAATTGCTGAACAAAGAGTCTCTGTTAGCCAGTGGACGAGTCAGGGGCATTGATGCAACTACAGACAGTGATATCTCTACGACGTCTAGCACCAGTGATGAACATTCCTTATCGTCAGATGACATATACAAGGAACTGTCTTTACGTGGTTATAACTACGGCCCAGCATTTCAAGTTGTCGAATCTGCAGCAGACAATAGTAAGTGTGGCTTACAGTGTTATGGTGTGCATAATTTCAGATAAACAAGGTACTGATACGAGAATTATTAATCAATTACAGTAATGAGTGGATGCCAGTCACATAGTTCCGATCATAACTGGTAAGTTCATGCTCTAAGACCACCTAATAGGCGTATCATCTCCTTCATCCTGTCCTCTTTCTCACCCCCAGCAGGGCTTCTCCCCATCTGCTCTTCCACGTAGTCTTCAGATACCTTTTCTGGTTCTTCAGTTTCCTAAGCCTCACGAAGAGCACACAAACTTGCAACTAAACCTGTTAGCACCTGGCTGTTGGGACCTTAAAAAATAAAAGGAAAATAGAAAAAAATAAGAAAAATATTCTATTCGTCTCCTTCCTCACGAAATATTCATCGCAATCTATAAATTATGAGACAATTTATTCATTGTGATGAGAACAATGACGTTTAGCGTGTGAACACTCCTTTAGCCCCATAAAAGTCATTGCCGTCGATGGCTGGCCATATGAAAAATTCTTCAGCACTGGCACATATGAATTATTCAATTGGGCACTCTATTATTAAACACTCGGTATACCTAAGTGATTCCAAACTAGCCAAATTTCCTTACATACATGAGAATCCTAAAACTATAACAAATATCCAACTTTCCCCATGTGCGTCCTAGACCTCTTGACACATTGATTACGAGTTATTTAGCGACCACCAATGAAAGTAGTGGATCACTGAGTCAATCAGTGTGTATGGTCGCTAAAAGGAAAGAAAGCATAACATTCCTTAACGTAGTTGAGGTCTTAACTTTTTAAAATGCCAAAAAAGGTAATGTTGCCAATAGATATTAAAATATCGTGCTTAAACACCACTCGGAGGTTATATATCGGCAAACAAATATTAAGTTACCTGGTAACTCAAGTCTTGCTGTCACAATAGGACTGTCATTCTGGTCATAGCCTTTGTCTACCGTGCAAGGAAAGTCATGGTACCACAAGAGGTTGAAGAATTTCCCGTACGCGACTTCCTAGTAGTGTTTAATAATATATTGCCTAACCCAGGTCCTTTATGAGATACAATTCTTCCAAATCTGAGTGATGCTGAATGTGACCGTTCAATGTCATTCAAGGTCTAATCTAATGGGGCCATTGGACTGCTCACATATGACGTCATTTTGGGCGTTGGCAGTAAGACATGGCCTGATGCGACCCCTTTACAAGATACATGCCCTCAAAATCAGAGTACCCCTGGGTTTGACATTTCAAGATTAGTCAAAGTCAGTTCCTTCTGTTGGTATTGTTGGGCGTCCCACGTCTTCTTGTTAATTGTTTAACTCGTCTCGTTAATGAGAAAAATGCATGTACGACATCACCTATAGTTTGCACTGATAGAAATGGTAACTTTTCAAGATTCATAATAATTGACAACAATTCCAATATCTATGTTTTGCCCATAGTCACTCACCTGTTACAGCAACAGCAAACATGGGAAATGATTTTAACGCAAGAGACCGCAATCAGGCCTATCAGTAAGTAAAGCGGTGTTCTTCTCATTTCAGCTGGACGTGGTAGAATTTTATGGAACAACAATTGGATCACTTTTCTGGATGGCGTGATGCAAGTACAGCTTCTACATGGTGAACAAAGGGGTCTTAGGGTACCTACTCGAATCCAGTCCTTGAAAATAGATCCCTCGCACCACATACAATGTGCGAGTAATGGGGTGATAGGTATGTGCATGTACACCTGTCTTTTCTATCATTCCTAAAATGTGTACTGTCTATGAAGTTTTTCCAATACTTTTTTTCCAATATTTTCCCGATACTACCTAGTGAAATGTCCGTGCACGAACAATAAAATCGTGATCTGCATTAGATAAATATATATTTTGAAGCATGTTGACATACATGTAGGTCATTTAATGGAGATGGAAGTCTTTTAATTGAAAACGGAAGGTCTAATGAACAAGATGGTAGACAATATTTCTAACTCGGACTCTGCAAAACTACCTATGCAGAGAGTTGGATAATAGAAGAAAAGAAGTATTTTCTTCCCACAAAGTAATCGTTGTGAGGAATTTTTTATGTCACACCATGTAGGCCTACATATGTAAGAACAATTTAAATGCTGTTAGAATATTTTGCTTGCAATTTCCAGTATCCCGTTCATACACTCTAAATTATATATTACTTTGCAATTAAAATGTACATGCTTCAAGTAAAATAATCATTAGCCTATCAATTATTTTTACTTACACTTTCCTTAAAATTACTTAGATTTATGGGGAAAGACTTCTAACTTATTTTATACTAAAATAATACTAATAATTGCAATTTACTTGTTTGAAGTAAATTTATTACCTACATTTACTTACGATATATTTATAATAACTTTCGGAAGAATTAATTGTTTGATGCTGAAATTAATTAGTAATTACAGTTTAATCATTTTAATACTTTTACGACTGAAACTACTTACATACGAGAAACGTCCAAATAATTGCTTATGTGTTTGAATCTTTCTTCCTATTCTAGTCTAGAATTTGTTTTGATAATAAACGTCTAGTATAAAGTTTGTGAGCACCTTGTACCAGTTGGTGTGTGTAAACCGTTAAAAATAAATTGAAGTTTAAATAAAAAAAAAAGTTTGTAAAAACTACCACTGCTTGGCATTTTGGAATATTGCCATTTTTACATAACTTTACACTGTGGCCAGGATGTGAAAGCGAGAAGAACCTAGGGACAGCTGTGGCAGGTGGAGTAGAGATGAAGGGACTGCAGATGTCGCTTTTGCCACTCGAATCCACCAAGGGAAATGTGGTGCTTGGGGAACACAAATTTTCGCCTTACTTCGAAACGAATCTCCTTTCTCGGTTCGCAGATGTCAGTGGGTACGCAGAGTCATGCTTTGAAATTGTTAGGAAGAGTGCCCTAAATTATCTGGCTCAAAATCCAGAATATCACGCCCATCTGGATCAATTGAGGCGATACCTTGCTGAGGACAAAAAGGCTGCAGTGACGCAAGGAACCAGCTTAGCAAATAACAGCAGCAGTGAAAACATTCTGGAAAGTTCGCTGTTGCAGCTATTTGGTGCTGACACCAGTGTGGGTGTCACTGAGTGGCAAGAAAAGGTCCCAGATCTTCTTAAAAATGACCAGCTTCTGTCAGGATTGGTGAAGTCTGACTGCCTGAAATCTATATTAGAGGTCATTCTGCAGAATGGATCATCAACGAAAGTCAATGCAGTTCAGTATGATATGAATAGCCAGAACGTCGGGATTTGCAAATCTGTGATCTCTTTTGGTGACTTGATACCATATGTTGACATTAATTATTGTTTGGCTGGGCCTGGTGTCCAAGGACCGGTAGAAAACACCGACACTTTGCTTTCAAGGGTTTCCTTTATAAATTGGGAATTGAATGGCATTAACACTGCTCCAAGTGCGATACGGGAAGCTGACGTTCTGATCCTTGACAATGTATTATCATCTACATCACATGATCCTACTGATTTCCTTTCCAAAGCTGCTCAGCTGGTGCAAGACAAAGGGTTTATTTTAATCCAGGAGCCAACTCACAACCTCGCTCTCCCTTTTCTGATGAAGGTCCTGTCCGGAAGGATTCATGATGGGGAAGGCCGTTTCTGTGATGTTGCCTCCTGGAAAAACATATTTCAGAATGCTGGGTTAAAGCTTGTAGCGGAGAAATCTGATGGTCTGCTGAACACCTTGTTTCTGTGTCGTCGGATAGACAGGGATTCACCCATGAATAACATCATTGTCTCTGTGATGGCAGATGACATGGATTTTCGGTGGGTGGACGACCTGCAGCGAGGACTGAGGAGGCAAGCTGAGGAAGGCGGGACTGTGTGGCTTTACTCGGACAACCCACTCAATGGAATATATGGGATGATGAAAGTGTTTAAACTGGAAAAACCTAAAGCAGACATAAGGTAAGTACAACGGCAGAATATTACAAGTGCCTCATTTGCTGGGGCACATATGAGTGCCTCAGTTGTAAAAATAAATCATTTTAGGACTACATTTTGGACGGACTCGAATCCCACATCTGGTGTGTCTTTAATAAATGAAGTGTGAGGATTAGATTTTAGTTGTAGGAACTGGCCTATAAATTCAGCATTGCTTTAGATTCACTTCTCCAGTCTGACACAATAGGTCGGCATCTTGGTATTTTATATGCGATGGTTCAGCTGTTTGCTGGTTTATGAATTTTGGGCAGGATATAGAACTGTCTTGGCCTCGAGTTGTCAGGCAGTAATCACACTGTTTGCGGTCTATGATAGTAGTTTTCAGACCATCTAATAAAATATTATTCATTTCAATGGTGGTTTAGGGTAGATTAGTTCGTCCAATTTGGAGTACTTTGCTGGCTGTTTAATTGTAAGCCTCCTGCAAATATTGGTCTTTATCCACTACACCGACAGCTGAACCTTTATCGTTCCTTTTTTTTTTTTTTGATTACCAAACTCTTAGTACCTTTTAAATTTTGTTGCAGCCAAATATTCTTCTTTGGAGAAATTAGTTTTTTCAGTTTTAACCTGAAGATGATTTATTTTTCCCATGATTTTACCTTGGACACCTGGGTGGGTAATTGTGCCGGAGGGGATCGAGGTTGACTTTTCGAAAATGGTAATATTTCGTGGTTCGATTTTTTCCATATTTCGGAAAAATATTTAATCGCCTACCAAAAACTGTTGCATCTCTAAGAATAGGGTCTGGCCTTTTTTTTTTTTTTT
>JAAUYG010204746.1_pt1 | contig 22395 bp, 12 predicted proteins | sample 7278091 | NCBI WGS metagenome assembly JAAUYG01 (sample SAMN14350201, study PRJNA611818) | marine sediment metagenome | isolation source: surface marine sediment (0.6m) | place: French Polynesia: Moorea | collected 2018-08 | reverse complement strand
GTCAAAAGTACACTATGTACACTAAATACTTACCCATGAGGTCCAAATTTTGGCCCCTTTCGCTCTGCGACCAGCGGTTTCCAAGATATTGCACATTTTACAATTCCCCATTGACCGCAATGTTAAAAGTCCAAAAACAGAACAAAAAAAAAAAAAAATGCCAAAAATCCAAAAATTGAAATTTCACAATTCTTTATACAACTTTGCTAGAGACCCTTTCTAGGAGTATGCCAAAAAAATTGGGAGCAAATCTGTTGTGCAGTTTCGGACCAGATGTCGGTTTTTTTTTCTCCCATATGGTCCCATATTAACGAAAACGAAAAAAAAAAAAAAAAAATGGCAAAAAATCCAAAAATTGAAATTTCGCCAATCTTTATACAACTTTGTTAGAGACCCTCCCTAGAAGTATGGATTAATTTTATGGTCGTTGTTCAAGTCATACAGGAATGAATATTGGCAGACAATGTTTTCTATCCTGATTGTGCCACTCTACCATTGTGGTCAGAGCTGAGACGGGCACCTTTCCGTCAGGACAAGAGGTGGCGTGGTGGGAAGTGAATATCCCACCGATACAGGCATACATGGCCGCACCTCAGTGCCTGTGAGTAATGAGACAGCAGGACACCTGGTAGCCTACAAGGACTTTCAAGGTGAAGGCAGTGATAAACTGGATTTCTTTGACCATGAAGAGGAGTTTTTGCCACTGGGATGAGAGGGACCAGAACCTCTCGGCAATGAACAACCATGAGACCTATGTTCAAGTATTCTGAGAATAGCATGCTCACTTAAGAATGTTCATGAAGACGAAAAACATAATTCCTGTGGACGTAAGCCTACCACACAGGCATGGTTTGTCACTGACGCAATTGTCTGGTCACCAGACACTGTTAAGTGCTCCAAAAAGGAAGTGTTGGTGCTGGTGGTGGTATCACAGTTTAACGGCACATCAACACCAAAAGGGTCATACAGTGTCAAAACAGGTGATTAAATGATTGCAACGTCAATTCAAGTCGCTACAGTCTAAGTACTGCACTGTGTGAGAGCAATTTGCTATCAGGCCAAGTCTGAACAAAATGTTCGACAAGACCTGATACCCAGGGGCGCCAAGGAAGTGTTGGAGCAAATCGGCCGGAAGTCTTTTGTAGCCAAGAAGTGTACCAAAGGCAGCCTGCCTCTTGACCTAAGACAGTAGCGAGTATGGAGAGGAAAGACATGGCTAGCCTCTGGGTCCATTCCCCTTCAACAGAGACATTCCCGCAAGTGGGACGGACCCATGCAGCGTTACCAATAGGGCTAGTAGTGTCCATCCGATGGGTTCTAAAAGATAGGATGGAACACCTTGCCTGCCAGTGCAGGAAACCCCTCAAAGGACTATTCCCAGCACAGCTGCAAGGTAATTCAAGGCACCACCCACCAAGTCTTTAAACTAGGTGTGTGTGTGTGTGTGGAGGGGGGGGGGGGGGTCACCTATACAGCCCAGACACGACTGTTGGGAGGGATGACCATGACAGGCCGGGTGGTTTACATAGCCACCCAAGGCTGTACCCATTGTCAAGTATGAATACTTCATAGATAGCTCTTCAAAAAGAGATGGCATACCCTTTGCTTGTGGAAGGTGGAGCTAATAGAAACAGAGCACCAGCCACATGGTCGCCTAACATCGGACTCAACTGCCACTGTGGTGTGTACCGTAATGGTTTGGATTATTGGATATGTCCATGGGTGTTTTTGGATGTGCCCAACGGTGATGGCAAATATGAGTGGTGACAGCTCCATCGACACGAGACATCGACATTGCCAATACTGCAAGCTTCAGGTCTTGGCCACTATCAATGTAGCCAAATGAAGGCAGCTCCTGACTCTTAGGTACCGACGCCATCGACATGAGACATTGCTAATACTGCGAGCCTCAGGTCTTGACCACTCTCAATGTGGCCAAATGAAGGCAGCCCCCGAGTCTTAGGTACCGAAGAAGGGTTGAGTAGTCCACAGTGCAAGCAGCCACAGTGTTAAGTTCATAACAGTACAGACAGCTAAGATGAAACTGCCACATAACTATGGCCCAGGCAACAATGAGGCTGGTCTGGACATTTTCAATGGGGGGACTGCTTTTCCAAGGAATTGTGCATGCATAATCCTAATACGCCCTCGAGGGAAGTGACTCCTAGCTACTCATGGGCTGGACAGATGAAGATTCTATTGGGGCATCGGTTAAATCATCAAATTGGGTCCACACTCCTGGTAGACCCCACCATATTGGCTCAAAGTCCTTATGTTTTTGGGATGCCTGAATCTACCCCTGACTAAGAATATTAACTCATGGTCCTTCATGCCAGGAGTAGCCTATAGAAGAGTCTGCCGCGCTGCTGCTACCTCCCAGCCCACTGGACCACCGGAGCATGATAGTCAGTGAAGTCCTCCCACTCTTCCACCAAGAAAGATAAAGGGCACACCGACCTGCCGAGAGTAGGTACTCTTTAGGCAGAGGGGCTGTGAAACCCCCAGCAGGCGATCTCGGATCCTTTTTCCACCACCAGGCCAGAGGAGATTTATAACAGGCAAACTATGAGGAGGATCTTCCACCTCTAGCTGACAGCCTGCCCCAACCATCTGGCTCTCACCTAGCTAATGTGCAATGCATTCGAGATCAAGACACGTTGGGAAACAAAAAAACACGTGCCACTGACCATGCACCTGGAGCACATCTCAGCGGTGGCCCATGCAGGTCGTTGGTACTAGGACAGTTCCACTTGCTTCAGGTGCTGCTAAGAGCTGCTGTTCATGCTGGACCTGGAGTGATGCCACCTACCAGGTCCAAGGAGGCTCATGGGCGAAGATTAGGTTGGAACTCTCCTGTCTACCATTGGGGGACTCAGAGCCAGAGGTCCAACTTCAAATCCTGATGTGTGACTCCCAAGATGTGTGATGAAACAAGCTTCCCCGAGCAGCTGAGGAAGACGTTGGCGCCTTGAGGCTGCATGTAGATGCAGTTGGAAAGGCTGCCAGAGTTGCACAAGTGCGCTATTATCTGAGGGGCGCAATAAGGTGCTAGGTGATATATGGTGCACATCACAGCACAACCGAGTTGCGCACAAACCAAAAGGCTCTAGTGCACATTAAACCCTAGAACACTAGTGCGATGCTTGAAGTGCCTATGTACATTAGGCCCTGATTCCGAAAGTGTGAGCTGCCTTGTCATACTTGAAATAGAGCTTAGTGCAGTGTGTCAAGAGATGAGTGCTCGACAGGATCAGAGCGGATCGATTGGCCTGTAGTTCGGAAACTGCTGCTTGTAGGGCTGCAGAAAGGGGTGGGGCGGGAAAATGATCACACTCCCAGGTATAATATTGAATTTTACAGCCTCCTGGTTCTTGTTTAGAAGCAAATGATTTTAGCGGGTCACAGAAATCAAAACCAACCAACCAGTGCCTTTTCCACATTCTAGTTTATTGTTACACAATGGCACGACGTTTGCAAACAGGAACATGGCAGTATATAATGAAGTTACAGTAATTATTAATAGCTTAATGACTGTTGTATGCTCACAGTAAATTACTGTTCATGGCAATATGGACGATTCAACTTTACTGCTGTACCTTAGTAAGTACTCACCTCCGAATTATGACCACCTCACTCAATGATGCCCCAATTGAAATTGAGAACCGATTCCAATAACACCTATGCCCATTTTCCAATATTTAACAATATGATTCCATATTAATTTTAGGACCATATATTGTTCAAACTCATAGCATATCAGAAAAGTAGTTTCACCGGTGGCCTTAATTATGAAGTTGAATTGCTATTGCATAACAATACGAATAATGTATACACGATATTAAATATTAACGATGCATCCCTAAATGCCATTTTCAACCACAACAGTGGCCAGAACCCCATGGGCAACATTTCCACAGGCAAATAGTAGTACACGTAATGGCCAGGCATTGTTTTCTAGCAGACCTGTTCAATAAATACTGATAACTTTCATGTGTCTAAAGTCAATCAACAACCAATTTCATTGTTGGATATTCGTGTCATTTCAAGTATTGCAGCCCCTCCAGGATTCTGCAATCGTGGAATCTAGTGCGGAATTTCTGGGGGACTTGAATATGGCAGCGCATAATGGCCCCATGTGGTGCAGAAAATAGCTGTAAAGCACTTTCCACAGAATAGGGCGAATTTCCATTTTCTAAGGACAGAATTACCTATTTTCTGAGCGCCGATTTTCTGGAGGTTCTGGTACTGGCTGAAGATGAGTCACGTTTGCACATATACAGCATGCACATCATCATTCTTATGGCTTGCAACTCTCCTGACATGTTAAGTAACATACTGAGTCTTTCTGGACAAGAGCATTTGGCAGCTGCAATTTAATACAAAGTGTTAAAATGACTACTTGCATACTAGCAATCAGTAGAATCTATTTAGATATATCCCCGTTTAGAGATAGATTGTATCTCCATTCATATCCAGTTGATCACTTCTGCAGTTCAGAATTAGACTACCCTTAGCAATGATTCATACTCAACAATCAAGTTTAGAGAGATATCCATAGGTGTCAAAATCACCAGAACTTGTTTTCATTAACAAATTGAATACATTACAAACTCCATGCCAGAATGGTCCAGTTGTTGACAAAATACTTGTTAATATTAAAGCAGAAATCTGCATTATGCATGATTTTATATATTCAACGGTTAAATAATTAACTGCAAGTGTATTAGAGAATTCAGGAAAAGTTATGATCCGGAGACCCATCCACATTGCTGCATGGCGAGAGACACTAAGTTTTAAAGCATACTAGTATCTGGATCTAATGAACTTCCGATACTAAAACTCTCTAACAGAACAATTGTGGATGGTGCAAGTTCCACAGAAGTAACACGGCAGTGATGCTTTAAAGCTTACAGCCTTCCTTCCCCTCTTCCAACAACAAATTTTCCAACCCAGTTTTAACATGAACACAAAGCAACTTGTTAGAAGTACTGAATGCACATGATGCACCATCAATATTTTTACGTTTGAGAATGATAAGAAGTACGAACGAACTGGTATCCATCACTTCTAGGTTGGTATCGGTCTTTTTTTTTTAGCCTCAGGAGTATTCGGAACATGATTTTCACCCAGTACAAGGATTAGGTACTGCGCCTGTTCATGATACATTTCGAGACAAATCTACAACGTATGGCATATATACGTAACAAAACCAACACAGAGTACGGTTTCCAGTTTGATTGCCTTGACGTCAAGTCAAAAATGTCCTACCAAAGCACCATCTGAGCAAACTGGATCCCAGTTCGGCTGTCAACAATAATCTTGTTACAACAGACGCTATTTGGCATTAAGTACTTTTTTTTGGTTGTTTTGAATTCTTTGTTGAATAAATAATGCTTGCAAAAAGGCATATATATATTTTTTTTTGCATGTTAATATTTTAACACGACTTTAAGCGCAACAATGTTTCATCATGGGAGCAGGCTAAAAACAATCCAATAGGATAAGGAGTAGCGACTAGTAACGGTGGGAAGGGAAATGGTTTGCAACTCCATGAACAGACAAGATTGCTTTATACAAAACACCAGCATATGTTCCTTGCGGAATCTCGCCTCGAAGGACCCTCAGACGCGCTGGAGGAGACTCCCAACTTGTGTGGAATCCAACTTGTCCACAGGTAATAAATGTCATCAAATGCATTTTTCAGTCAACAGTCTGACAGGCAATCCGACAGCAACATAGCATTTCTCGGCTCCACAATGCTGTAAAAGTTTGCAGGTTTTTTTTGTCCGTTAAGCAAATAAAACCCGCCGCAGAGTGTATGCAAATGCAAAGATCCAGCAAGGTAGGATGCATGGAACAGAGCGCAGTTGCATCGCTACGTCTGCGCCAATTCTGTCAAGGCCTGGGCTCCCAGTGCCGTTGCCCGGGCAACAGCAGCAGCTTTTGCAGCTGGAAATAGAGACAATGTATGAAACTTTTACAAGAAAATGTATGGAGGTTTGACACCGTCAACTTTGTTAGGTGTCAGAGTAACATCCATCACTAAGTTCACTGTAAGTTAATCCATGCTCTGGAGAAATCTTCACGAAACACATAACATATAATTTAAGTACCTAGCAATGTTACCGATGGAATACAGCATTCTGAGATTAACATCCATCAGAATAATCATAATGATATGCAGATCCAATATAGCGCTATTTTTCTTGCCAAAGACAGCTCCAAAGTGTCAAATAAATAAGTACACCCATCATAAATGTTTCCATAAGGAATTTGTAACCCATATAGCACCGGGACCTTGTGGTCTAATTCCTGGGGCAGGTTTCAGGACACAACTGTGTTGGGTACTAACCCTCCCGCTCTTTTCTCCGATGTCGTTTTCTCCGTCTATCTATCGCTGCCACCTCAGCTTTGAGGTTCATGTAAATCTTGCGTAGATCCTGTATCTTGCCCATGAGGAAATGGATTCGATCATCCCCTTCCAGGTATTTTCCTTCCTCTGAAAGAAATACGTAAACATTAAATGTGATTTTTGTAAAAAGATTTATATTTGCCAATGACGATTGTGGCCAGGCTTCATATATTTATTAAGTGTATAACGAATTGAAGCCTATCATTGAAACCTGGCATAAAAAAATATTATACCACACTGAACTGATTGACAGGTAAACATACGATACAGCACAACAGTGTCATTTAATTCATATGTATATGCACAATGCAGTACATGCACAAATACAAGTGCTGCAGTAACAATGTGGTTCAAAATTGCCTTCTATGACAGTCAGAATATGGTGTAAGTCATACAACAATATAATTATAGATTCCCCAGTGCTTTCAATTGGATTCAATGTCAGAGTTTAACACTGAATATAAGAAATACATACAGTCACAACAGAATTTCCAAACAGGGTCTTCTAACATGTCTAAAGCCAAGAAAGCACTGAACGCAAAATGTATTTGGGATATACAAGTTGGGAGGCCATCTAATACACAATGTAAAACAGAAGGACAAGGAATTCTATGAACTACTGACTTACACAAAATATTTTACGGATTACCAACTATCCTCACCACCGTTCACAGCACAGAAAAGACAACGGACGACAACTTACCAAGGTCGAGGAAGTTGTATTTGCACTTTCGGCGTCTTGGAGTGGTCGCACTGTCTTCTCCTGAGTTGGAGGAGGCAGTCTTGGATTCCGCGGTCTTGTCGCTGCTTGGTTTGTTTGTGTCCATCTCATCACTGTCACTCACTGAAATTGGGTGACAAAATACTTCAAGCTTTAACAGAACACATGGTCCATACAAGAAAGTAGGGATAAAATTCAAGCACTTTTCATGGAATATTTAACACAAAATTCAAGGATTTTTCAAGATCCAAGAAACACCACAGACAGAGAAAACTAAAATGTTCATTTTCTAACTACAGTATTGCTGTAAATACCCTTTGGCTTAATAGTGAGTTTCATGTCGATTACTTGCTGAGTAAATATACTAGCATTCAAACTAATAATGTTCAATGGAATTAAAGTTGTTGCTTTTACTGCTCTAGTGGTGAAGTGCAACGACACAAACGTTGAATGCGGGTGAATCAACCAGGCCAATTGGTCTCATGTAATAAGTCAATATATTTTGGAAATCAAGTTTTCAAGCACTCTTAACATGCTTAAGACTCCTTTCACTTTTTAAAGACTGTTCCAGCCAAGCCTTCATTTTCAAATACTTTTCATTTCTGTATGTGCTGTGATATTTCTGTGCAAATGTTACATGCACGCAGTACAGTGCAACCCTTTGTTAAGACCCCGAAACAAATACCAACTCAGAATTAGAAACACTTAATGGGGCCATCAAAAGTTACACGCTGGTGTGTTGTTTCATAATCAAAACAACCTCGGAATTAACACCATATTAGATGAGCTTGGGCGATCTTAATTTCTGGGTTCCTTGGTGTATATACAGGACACAAGTGTGAAAGATATATTCTGTATGATCACAAAGATATTCAAGTGCTTTATCTGAACTTTCCTTCATTAATTTTCCAGCAATGAAATAGAAATTCCCACATGCAAATTTTTTTTTAACTTGTCACATGTTTCAAGTAAGTTTCCGAGGATATAAAATAATATTGATAACACTACTGCATCACCATATTAAACGCCGTATGTCTTGTATACATCTACAGGGGTAATTTAACTGTACTCACTGCCTTGTTTAGGTGCTGCATGTTTCTTATGGTGAAGACCCTTTTCCGCTCCTCTCTTCTGGCTCCTCTTCTTCCTCTTAGGAGGACTTTTCTCTTCCTCCTCTTCCTCTTCTTCCTCCTCCTCCTCACCTTTCCCCCTCTTTGTTGCGGGAAAAGGACCCTCACTCTCTGACCCCGGAGCATTGCCGCTGCTCCCGCCGCTGCCGTTAGAGATCGTGCTCGTGTCGCATGTATTCGGGGATTCGTCGCCTTCCAGCTGTAACGGCAGATCAGACATTAACGCTTCCACTTCTAAGTTTGCATCTTGTTCGCTGCGCGTGGTGGATGCTTCCTCCTGATTGGACGTCATGTCTCCGGCTGCTGTATCTCCTGCCTGCAAGGAGCCTTCAGGGGTTGTAGGAGGGGTGTTATCAAACACGGTGCTAGGCTGTAGCGGGGGCCCAGAGTCGTCCAATGCTGGGATGTGCTCCTCTCTCACCATGGATTCCTCCTGCGGCTCCATGGCTTGCAGGACAGGACTCTCCCTGTCCGGTATGTCGGCGGCCATCCGGAGGTTGCTAATGGCTGACAGAGCAGCACTGGTGCCTGGAATGGGACTGAGCTGTGGCGCTGGTTCATCTGTATCTTCCTGCGGAAGTTTTGCCTCCAGTTCTGGGGTTTGTATCAAGGTCGGGGCAGGCATGAATGTTGGCGACCATGGCGGAAGGTCATGCGCAGGTATGCTTAGCTTAGCATCCTCAATGTTCAGTTCAAGTGATGGCCGTTCTCGCTCCTTAGTTGAGACATCGACTGTTTGCTCATTGGTGGGGGGCACAGTATTATCTGCAGGTTTGGGCTCAGTATTGTTCACTGCTGAGATTTCATCTGAGTCCTCAGATATATCTTGGCTTGATGAGGTCTGCTTTTCTTCTCCAGCAGTCTGCTTCTCTTCCTTCTTCTTCTTCATTTTCTTCTTTGGCGTCATGCCTGTCTTATCTTGAGTCTCATCTTGTGCAGCCTCTCCAGCTGCCGGTAATTTTCTCTTTGACTTGACCTTTTCCTTGTTCGCTTTTGGCCTGGGCTTTGTCTGTGATTTTGCAGTTGCATCCCCTCTGGACTTTCCTGCGATAGCCTCCTTCACAGCTTTGGGTTTTGGACCACGTCGTTTTGGCAGATTTTCTGTTTGCACAACATCCAAATTGTCTTCTTTTGTTGCCAAATCTTTCGTTTCCTTATCCGAGGTGCTTTCTAGAACTGAAGATGAATTGCCAACCTGTTGGGTAGTCTTAGAAACCAAACATTGCTCCTCTGCGATGATGGTGCTGTCCTTTTCTTCAACTGCCGAATCACCTTTCAATGGTCCTGATATCTGGCTGGAGGTTGCTGCAGATCCAGCCGCACTATCGGTTGAATGTCTCCGCTTCCTCCGGATCGGTTCTTTCCGTTTCACCTTGGGCCTGTCCCCATCTCCCAAATCCAGAATGGGAAGCCTGGCAATGTTGGATGTGACCTCTCCGAAGCTATCCTGGCTGGAAGAGTCCTCAAAGTCATAGATTTTGGAGGGTCCCCTAGAGCGCAGAGCCTCTGCGGCAGCAGCCGTGGCGGCAGCCGTCACTTGCTGTCCATCTTCGGGACTGCTACTGGGAGCTTTCGTAAAATCCCACAGCGCCACCTTCAACTCCTCTTTGAGAGGAATATCTGGCGAGGACAGGTGAACTCTCTGCTCTGAGCGTGGCGGTGTGCACGGAGCAAATACGGGCTTCTCTTGCTTGATCTCCACCACATTGGAACCATCTGCAGTTTTACACAAGATATCGGATTCGTCGAGATCCAGATCCTTTTGCTTGTCGTCTTCAGCCGAACGTCCAGGCGATTTTCCTGGCTCGGATTTCACTATTCCGCAAATCTTTGACATTTTGTGCCCTGGCTCAGTCTTTGACTCCAGTGTGGATTCGGCAGCCATTTCTGGCCCTCTCTCATCTTCACTTTCGTCTGAACTCTCTTCACTTTCGCTGGAGACTGGAAAAAATAATATTTTCCTTCTTACAGACTGTACAATCACATAAATGACATTCAACCCATTATAAAAAGATTTTTTTTGGCCCAAAATTCAGCTGTGCTTCACATCAAAAATATTTTTTTTTTTATTAAGGACATTTAATTTGAACACCAGTTTTTCAGGTGTATCGGCAGCCAAATTGTGAAGCAAAAATCGGCAGTTATTGCATTGATTGGGACTGATGCATCACGGAACAGGTCGCACAATTTCTCTATTACAGCCTGTCATATAAAAAAACTGATTTCTCACTTTTACACCTATATATTCGTGCGTAATGGTTACTAATTTTTGATGTTAAAAGGTACCTAGGATACTTTTGCCGACACTACATGTACTAGGTAAATGGTCATTATGTTGCTGATAGAAAATCGTGTTTTTCAGAGGAAAATTTAAACGACAGTAGCTGGCTGTGAGCTGTGTGCTCTGAAATGGGTGCAACGGTTTAAACGTTCTAAGCAATTTGCCCAAAGTAACAATTTACTGATGCATCAATTAATCATTATATCTGTAGTTTTTCAGTATCGAAATCACAGCATGCAAGGCAATTTTTTTTGGTTACCCATACCTCTGACTGCCTCATACCTGAAGTTAAACTTCCCAGGGCATAGACAACCACAAAGTCTTGATAAAACACTTTCAAATACTTTGAATTAATACTGCCTATACTTAATTACAAAACACCATTCAGTATACATGCATGTTACAGATGATATAGCCATTTCACGTATGGTGAACTTGAACATATTTAGTTGAAACACAGACACCTACAAAATACAGTACCACAACATGTACCTACCATGCGAGTTAACTTCTGTTGACATCCCAGATATTCGGCGTGGCCGTTTCTTGGCTGAAAGACATGTCCAAAGATCTATAATTAAATGCTATGCCATTACCAGGAACCTGAGTTTAAAATGCGTGCTGTACTATACAACACTGTATAACAGTTGAAGTATGATAATTTGTTTATTCTAAACAATTTCCTTTCAGTTTACAAAAATTTAGCAGCTCTTTGAAGTACAGATATTGTGAACATGTAGTCTCACGGTCCCACAAAAACAGCCACTTAAAACTGAATGTGTTGCAAAATTCGTGAACAAAAAGGTACAATTCGACATAAATAACATTGCAACAAACTTCCAGAGCACCAATTAAAGTAACCCTTACGTTTCAAGCCTGTACTAAGCATAGCTTCTACGCTTGTTGACCGAGTTGGGCGTGGAGGGGCTCCCTTTGAACTACGCGATTCCGTGGCTTGTGCCACGGGGCCACTTTGCCTCGTAGGGAGCTTGTTGCTTGTGGATGGAGCTTTCTGCACCTTTGCTCCAGGGATATTAGCACTCTGGTTGGGACTGCGAGACCCGGGACTTGGACGTATAAGCTTCTTCGCCACCGGGGGTCCACTGCTGGTAGTTACTGGTGCCTAACAGAGACAAACCAAATCTGAATAGCTGATCTTTATAGAAGTTCAACTAAAAATTTTGCAGGCATGGCAGTTTTTTTTTCGGAGCACATTTGCACAAGAGTTGTTGGCTAAACTATGACAAAAAACATGGGCAATGAAGCCGAGAAATGAGTGATATAAGTGTATCTTCAAGAGATATTAATGAACAGCTTCTATTATGAAGTTGGCCCTGAATCTCTATCAAACATCGTTGTACATACAAGGTCTCCTCTTGCTAGAATTTTCTTCTAGTTACAGCAAATCCTTGGCTCACAAAGGTAGGCCTGGATCGGACCACTAACGTTTGTCAACTGATTTTGTAGATTGACTGTTGTCATTGTCATTACATGGTGAGATCCAAATATACATACATACATACCACATGTATAAGGCATAGCACAGTTTTTAACATTAGGGCTAACACCGCTGGCAAGATACCTTTGCTTTGCTGTCGACTGTCTTCGGTTTGTTTCCTCTGTTTGGTTCGTCAATAACCTGTACAATGCGATCTTTTCGAATCCATTCATCATAACGTACATTCCAGCCAGCGTAATGTACTTTGTAGCTGATTGATGAGCCATCATCTTGTCTCTCCAGAATCTACAAACAATGAGAAGAATGTGTAAAACAACTCGCAAACCAGGATCTCATAAACACATTTTAATCATATGCTGCAAGGACCATTTTAGAAACGAAATATGATATGTCAATATAAGACCAACACTTCCGGTTCCTCAAGAAGACTGCAATTATAACGTATTGGAACCGATATATTCTGGATCGAAAACTTCAGCAAATGTGTTGCAACGCACAATACACAGTATTTATGATCATTTTATCATTTCATACTGTGCTAATTATGTTATTAACCTTTACTGTAATGTTTGGGGATAGCTTTGTGTGTACCACTGCAGTAAAAGTAGTAGCATGTAATGGTTATTCCTCAATGTCAGATGGTCACCAAGGACTTTATTTTTTCTTGGCCAAGAAGGAGCCATAGTTGCGAATGGAACCCCGGCCTAAATATACAAAGGCTATACAGCACATGAAGCCTCTACTACCTTCGCCACAGAGGCTGGTGGCAATGTCGGCCGCTGCACCAACATTTCACTTCACCTCTCTTTCTGCACTCATGCAGTAGAAGGCAATGTTACTGCTCGCGCTTGCTATAAATGAGCACTACTCATATACAATGTATTGATGAATTCCATGGCAATGTCTTAAATGAAGGAATTACCCATGTAAAGTGCAACAAACCTTGGCCTCATATAGTTTGAAGTTCTTGCCCTTGCCGTACTTGACCTTGAGTCGGGATCCTACGGCATACCCTTCAGACCTTCCAGGCAACTCGTCCTCCCTGAAAACCAAATAGAAACTCTCTTTGTTCTAGACTTGGGGGTGGGGGGTTGGGGTGAGACACTTATATGTTGCACTTGAGTAGACTACAACGGTAAGATGCAACGCAGCCATCAAAATCATTTTTCTTAAGCACTGAATTGCTCTTATCCTGGCCAGATGGCACAAATTTTTCAAATCTTTTGGGAGACAGAAAGTACCTTTTGCCCCTAATATAATGGAAGCACCGTTACCTTTCGTTGTCGGAGTCGCCTGGTTTGGAGGAGACTTCACTGGCCGTGTCATCTGGTTTATTTCTAGCTGAGTCACCCCGAACTGGCCTCTTTCCCGGCAACTCGGGAACGGAGGGAGCCTTCGTGCCTTTCTTAGGTCCTAACACTTCAGTGCCAGGTTCCTCTTTTATTTTTTTCTGTAACTCGGGTGGTTTCTCCTCCTCTGGACCTTTTTTTCTTCCCTGGAATCATTAACCAGTGTCAAAACCTGAGACGACTATGAGTTACTGTTCATGAAATATATTAGCACTGGCCTGCTGAGGTGTCTCCAGTATAAAGATCAACAGCGAAGCTTGTTCAATCCTGTATACATCAATGGGTTGCTATCAACTGAACCATGATTTAGAGTTACAGTGATCTAAAATATAGAACACTACTTAAGCTTTACACTGCTTTAGCAAGGATGACGGCATTGGTAATGCAATGACCCAATAAATATGTCCTGGCATTCAATAAACTAATATTGCTACAACACATATGTATGAAGCCGAGATAAAATCAAGCCTTACCCTTTTCTTCCTCCCTTCCTCCTTATCCTCCCATTCTGCAGGTTCCTTCTCCTTCTTCTCCTCCTTTTTCTCATCCTCTTTCTTTGCTGCCAGACGACTCACGTCATCTCGTAGGACCCGCCGGGGAGCGGGGGTCTCTTTTTCTCTTGTAACCCTGGGTGCATCATCTCTGGTGTTAGGTTTTGTAGAGATGTCCTTCTCCCGGACACTGCCCTTTCGACTTTTCAAACTTTCCGTTTCACTTTCCGGGTCCTCTCGTGGCTTCCTGTCTGCCTCGGCAGTGCGAGATCGTGTGGATTTTGGCTCAGTTTTGGTGACCGAAGCGACACTCTCAGTTTCTGATGGCTCACCGCTGTACTTCTCCTGCGGTTTATCCAGAACCTAGAACGAAATATATGGGAACATGGAGAAAGAGTTAACAGAAACTGCATGTATCCAGAAAATAATCAGGTCTATAGGACAAAGCCAGTCATTCCACAAAGACCAAGAACATCATCCTAAAAAAATTCATTGTCACGCAGAAACGAGAAAACAACAGCAATTTTTTGCATATTTTTTTACTTTATTATACAACACTGGAAATGATTAAAAAATAAAATTTCATTCGCACCTCCATTTCCTCTTTCACCTCTAGGGTCTCTGCGTCTGGTTTCCGTGACCCGCTGTTGCTCCTCGGTGACTTTGGCGTCAATTCTCTGTCTCTGAAGGACAACAGATTGCGACCGGAGGAGTGGCGGTTTCGCGGTCGTGTTATTGTGCCCATGGTGCTGCCAAGCTTGCGGTAGAAATCCTCAAAAGCATGGAGATATCTAGAAATAGGTAGGGTATGAAGTAACATTAAAGAAAGGGTGTGCTAGATTTAAAAAGTAAACAACAGAGCACCTTGTCCAGTCTTAGTGGTCTTGAAAGAAAAGATCAAACAGAGCCAATAAAAGGCATTGTTACTCATTAAGTGAACAGCCTACTTAAAAATACTGATGTGATACTTTGACTGGTGATGAGAGAAATTTAATATCCAAAAGTGACAACAATTTATGGATAAGAATAACATCCCAAAGGATTTACTGAAATTAAGTTATCTTCCATACCATGTCAACAACTTGATATCTGGAGTAAAGATCTAAAGCCCTAAATCAGTCACACAAGCTGACTTTTGCTCTGACACATAATCCCAAAGTACAAGATTTTAACAATGAAAATGAAACTTCGTGTTTTTTAGTCTCACTCATGTGTAACATGAAGAAGTCAAGGTAAGTCCAACACTCACTTTTTGTATGCAGTTTTGATCTGGTTGGAAGAACTGACCGACGGCGGCAGGTTCAGCTTGGAGTACACCACATGCCATTTCATCTGGTTAGTCACCTGCGGACATATGTGTGAATTCAAATCTTTAGACAAGGGTAAAATAAATGTATGTAGCGTTTCCAAGAAAACACGACTAAGTTATGGAGGAATCGAGTGTCTCATCCTACCGTACCTGTAACCTGCATGTATTCTCCTTTAATATTTTGGCAACCACTTACACACAAAGGTCAGCTATTCTGAGGAAGTCCAAGGTACGTTTCCCACAGCAAAGAGCATTTACCTTATTGTAACCTCCAAGGTTTTGCACAACCCTGAACATCTTGTACAGGTTAAGATCACGGTTGGCCACAGAGGGCGCCTTGTTGATAGGGGTGCCGCGATCGTCCATGAACTTGAAGAGCTGTGCCACGAATCGGTCTTTGTCCTCGCTTGGCTCGTCATCTGATGTCTGTAATACATATGATATAAAATCATCTATCAGATACAAAGTCCACTTTCAGTGACATTATAACTGGAAAATGCCACCATGCACTTCTCATGCTTCTGCAGAAATATATCAGTTGTTGACTTTCATAGTTGTAGATGCTGAAAGCATTCCAAGACTTTCTAACTCAACTGAAAGCTAAACTCGTACCCCTGTGAATGCCTGAATTGCACTCAAACGGCTAAGAATCATGCAAACCTCAAAGACTCAGTAATACGGCTGCAATTAATTTCTAATTTTGGAACCCCACTTTACTATAAATAATCTTGTTATAACAACTGTTGCTATCATGCTTGAGCTCAGCCTTCCTTTAGCATGTTGTTTAGAGTAATGATTCCTTTAGCCTCCCCCTCCCCCCCCCCCCCATCCACTCTGGACTTAACATTTTTCGAGAAACTGGCCCTTAGTACATGTACCCGGTTATTTTCAAAAACTCTTCCACTTTATGGACTTCCAAATCAAAGCTTTGAACTAGACGTATTTGAGAAGTCCATATTTCGAGAAGGTGCCTTTACCTCGTCACTGTCGTCCTGCATTCCTTCCCCCAGCAGTTCCTCTTTATCCCAGGTTTGGGGAAGGTCCCGGGTGTCGTAATACAGCAGCGCCTTCTCAAATGCTGGAACAGCACAATCACGGCAGAACGGGAATGGTTTTGCCATATATATATAATTTAAAAGCACTCTTTTTCTATCACAAAAACGATGACAAGCTTAACTGGATTATGCAAGCACCACATGAGCAAACCGATGTGCCACTGACCAGGTTCGACAGCAGCAGCATCAACAGTTTGACCGATGCAGTGCTTTTAATAAGGCAGGGAGAAATAATATACACACACCAGTGTCAATCTGTTAGAAAAATTGAGCAAGCATAGCTGACAGGAATTGGCTTATTCATCACATGTATCAGAATGAAATGTTTGTTTTAGGTCCCCAGCTCTTCAAAAATAATGGCTGACTAAACTGGGCTAAGCAAGATGTGTGCAACAAGGTGAAAGATTAATTCCCCCCCCCCCCCCAACACACACACATATTGATTTTCTAAACCGCTATAATAAGACATTATGTGTACATGGCAATGATTAGGCTGGCCAGCACTAGGAGAACTGATTGAGAAGAAAGTGTACATCTTAGATCGGAAGTTCGGAACACATATCCAGTTCTAAATATGGTGTAATAATTCAATGTAGAAATTCAAACTCCAACACACAATACAAGCTGCCACAAACACCTAGAATGCAGAGTGACATTACCTGCTTTCTGAGTCTTCTCCTCATTTCGAACAGCCATGTCCCTCTGAAATTCCTTGGTCTGGGTTCGCAGCACAGAATAGCTGCAAAAACAACAATACAGCCTGTGATTCAAATGTACCCAGTACATTGGTATGCTGCCTTTTTGAAACTATCCCGGAAATAAGCCTACCCCATAATAACGACCATGTATTGCCTGACGAAATGCTGCACATAAATTGTACATATTCTGTTTCAGTACAAGGCCAGCCCCAAACTAAGACAAATTTAACATCAACCATTGGTGGTACCAATTCTTGAATCAACTGTTCGTTACTTTACCCTCAGGCTTATATTCTGCAGAACAGTAACAATGCTTACAACGTTAAGAGACATGATAATAACTTAATAACATTTAGTTTACATTCAAGAATACCCCAAATACTGTTACATCTGTAAATATAAAGGAACTGAAAAGGCCACGCTTCTAACATATGTACCCATCTCTGTAATACCATTACAGATGGTAAAATCTGACTAGGTGGGGAGAGTAACATGTCTCAAGATTCAAACAAACATAAGTTACGCAACTATATAAGGATGGGCAAAAACCTGCTACAGATATGTACAGCTGTATCTACTTACAATTTGCTATCTCTGAAGGACTTCACCAGAAGGTGATCGCGGGACTTTTTATGTGTTGGATCAGCACTCGGCAGAACAACCAGCACTGGCAGCCATGTTGTTTTCTTGCGATCTTCCACCTGCATGCACAGCACTCGACCAATGAGATCCTGGAGGCGGCCATGATATGATTGCTTCTTGCCTTCTTCATCCGAGGAATAATCATCGGTCTCTGAATCAGAACTGGAAACAGAGAACCTATGATGCTATGATCAAATCCAAGCAGGTATCACAGTGGATATTGGGAGTGTTGCTCCTCGATATTCATTAACTTTGTGTACCCAGTTCTGACAAATGTTATGCCAACCTAATTGTGCTGCAGCCCCTGTAAGTGTAGTGAACAAAAATGCACAAAAATATTATATGCTGGTAAATGTCGGTACTGTACTTTTGTGTCCTTCCGTCTATACTCCACAGGTTATACTGCAGGAACAGAATGGTAAAATATAAATGCACCTGTTGTTTAATACCTACCAGTGATGTTGATTCATGTGAGCCAGTTAACAGAGTATGTTAATATTGGCTTATCTATATCATTTTACACAGCCTTTCAACATGTTCAACACCCCCATGCAATTACACACGATAATATGGTAGTACGGTACTATGCAGGATTGCATCCAACTGACTGTGTAGTATTACCAACCTTGTAATATTAGTCAGAGGTTTTCTTCGAACCACTTTCCCACCCCGAACGACCGGGGTTCCAAAATGTTCTGGATTGGTCAGTGGTAGCTCATCAAGAGTCTGGGCAAGAAAGAGACAAACGTGCAACTTTGCAATATTTAGTGAAATGCAAATCTTCGACACATGCTGACATGCTACCAATCAAAGACATATATATCCTTAGTCCAGTATTCAGGTGCCTGACACATGGACATTACCAATATTTCAGACTGATTATGACAAACCTAGTAAAGTAAACCTAGTACTGTCCAAACCAGCTTTCGTTTAGTTAGCTCACATTAGCTCATAGAACATTGAAGGTTTTGAGAAATAAACACAATTCATTCATATGTTTAAACCGTGCTACCAACATACTTAGTGAATAGTGTCAACACTACAGCAACCTGATTATCTGATAGCGTATGTCAGCACATGTAGCTACGGTATATGTCAGTCATCCACATGAGTGCTACCAAAGTTTGGTGCTACATAACTCCAGGCAGTATAGCTGACGTATACCAGTGTATAACGCACAGAGACTTCAACATAAACACTCAACCTATATGTCACTTACATCGGTCTTAACAAAATGTTTCTCTCCCTTCAAGTTCAGCTGAGTCCTCCTCAATGTGTTCTCATCTCCATCGTCAAACACTGGAATGCAGATACCATACAAAGTTTTCGCAATACTAAGTGCTACAGGTTTAATCTATTGTAGTTTTACACAGTGTAACTGGTATGTATAAAAGTGTTTCTATCCATTCAATAGAGGAACGATGTTTCAAAAGCCGAAGCAGCTATCCTTAATATCCGACTCGCTTAAATTCTTTTGGTGGACATAACATGCATAAATCGGATGATCTGGTCAACAATGCCTCATTGAGTCTTCAGTTACCTTGATGGCTGCATCCACCAAACCTTGTGTCAAAAGAACTTGGCTCTTATCATTATGAAGACTAGAGTAACATAAAAACATCCTACTTGGCTGCTAATGACAGACATATTTAAAAAAAACCCCAACATGCCCAACTTTCAGTAAACATGGAGGATACCCATACCAGTACATGCAAAAGCAGAATGATTGTGCCTGCTAAATGGTTAACTGATATGGACATACTGCCATATATATATATAGTTCCAATTCTAGATGCAGGTGACAGCTGCACATAGGGAGACAGGGTTTTTTTAATCAACACGATCCTTCATGGACCATAACATGAGGTATCGGAAGAAACGCACACCCCAGGCAAAGTCTCAACCCATCAACCTTCAGAAATGTACTGAGTGGCCACAGTAGGAATTACACCTACTTCAAAGCAATTTTACAAATTCTAATACATTTGTGGCGGCTTGCTTCTGCGGGCGTGTACTTATTAATTACACCCGCCACTCATTTGGGGATTATTTGGGGCACTTTCTGATTACATTAACTATAAACATGAAACATGTGGGTTCTCAATGTATAAGGGATTTTCACCTTCAACACAAAACGGTAATTCTTTTTCTGGCAAACCGCAGGGGCTTTTCTCAACTTACCCACAGTGTACACGCTATGGTCCATAATCCGGATTAAGACTCCTTCCATCTCCTGCCCACTGTCTGGATGACGGACCTCCACCATGCCACCAACCTTTCATTAGGAGACAGAATGGATACCATGGTAAGTGGAAAACAGACAAGTTGCACGACATTTCATTTATGTATGATGGAGTATTAGCTGCCACTGTAAGGTAATACACATGTATTCCTAAATTTATTGCGCAAGTTGCAACTTTCAATATGATGAGTATAGAACCGCAAATCATAAGTTACTGTTGCAAGTAAGTGTGGTTCACAAAATCTTTACCTTGATGGGTCCTTTAGTAACATCCTCATCCAAAACCTGTAAGGTAACATGGCTCTCCTTCAAAGACACCTGGAAGGAACAAACAGAGAACATGGACTGGTACCATACTATGCAATAAGCATGACACCACTACCATAATAGCCCCCAACCCCGGCTTTCTAAAATTGGTGGAAATTCTTTTGAAAGTATTATACGTACTAGAATAGTTGCCCAGACCTTTAACAACACTACTACGCACATATATAGCTCCTGCAATACAAAGAAAACAGGAACATTGATGTAACTTGACTGTTGTGGAATACCAATTATCTCGGACACTGTGTATGTAATGGAGATAGCAGTCCAATAAGTTGACAGTCACAATGAAACGTACCTTGCACTTAACGCACTTGACAACCTTCTTCACCTTGGCCTCACAGAAAGCACCTCTGTATTTAGCACTAACTTCGGTTCCCACCGGTAGATATAAGGGGCCTTCAGAACCCTGAAATTTTAATATACACATGAATTATATCTCTACAACTATATGTAGTTACAGCTTGTATGTGATATACATGTAGTTAACAAAAAATTCATGAAATTGATATCAAAACATGCAAACCTCAGAATCTTAGCCCACACTAACATAGTCGTATGAATTTAGGTGCAAAAGAAATGTCAATCACCAAGCAAAATGCCTTCCTTCGCTTTTTACTGGTCGGACCAGCCCATCCTGTACAATGACTACAGAGCAAGTATGGTCACGGTAATAGCCAGGCGGCATGTGACAGAGTCTTTCGTTAAAGAGGAGACAAGAATCCAGCGAACAGGATCTATGGAGCCTGGTCTGGAAACCGCTCTAAGTGACTGAAATTGGCCACTATGTGTACACATGGCAATGGCGGTAATTGAGCTCAAGAATGAATATCCTAAAAGGGCATGTGTCTGCTTAATTCTCTCTTTCCTGAAGAACAATAGGAATGTGATAATTGGCATATTACCTAGAACCTGGCATGAACTGATGAAGCAATCAATAGAGCCTTAGAGGGGTGGCATCAACTACAATTTACAGGTATATCTAATATTATGCAATTGTAAACATTCGAAACTGGGTTTAGTTTCTCAATAAATCCACCAAACCACTAATTTCAATCATGCATACCAAACTGAAGCACATTCACTGGTGAGTCAGATTGTCTCAGTCTGCCTGTTTACATGAATGGCGAAAAGCAGTCACAAAGTGAAGTGACAACTTGGCCATGGAAATCTTCTGCATTGTGACTTCGTTTGATCAGGCAAAGCATCGATAAAAACCTTTTCAAAATGTGCGAAGACCTTTTCCTGGATTCGAAGAATGTTTAGACGCAAGAGGTTACTTCCGCAGCGGTTTTAGTTTAGCTCTACGGCTAAAAATTCGCTGATGATGTTAGGTCCTTAGGATTGTGAAAGTCGACAAATCAGTGATCAGTGCCACTGCCACTGGACTACAGTGGTGGACAAGAGCCGCTGATTCCTCTATTTTCGCTTGAAAAAACAACTTACCATGGCCGCTTTCGTTGTCTTCTTCTGCTACGGAACGGGTTAAATATGAAGTCAAACAGATTTAAACCAGTAACAATAGATTATCGTAAACTTGATAAAAACAATTCCACAAACAAAACAGCATTTTCAGGTGATGGCAGCACGGTGAAACAACAACTATCGTTGGGGATTCTGGCAGCTGATTGGCCGTTGCCCACGTGATCACCCATGTTTCCTATGTCATTTCCTCATGCGCATGCGTACCAGACAACATCATGTAGGCTCATTATGCATCCACCTACCACGTCACGCACTGACGATTTTGACCCATATTTTGAATTCGCGGTAAACAGCAACACGTGGTTAGCTCAGAGGGCGTTATGACAAGGAGGTGTGGCGCTCGTTTTACCACACATTATACCGGTTTCCCCCTTAAATAATGGGATAGCCCAAATATAGCCAGAGTAAAAAAAATCTAAATAGTACTGGCTGCTGCTGATTTTCCGGGACTGATTTCGGCCACGAATAAATGTTCGGATATTAGGACCTATGCATAATAAGACATTTGGATTTTAAGAAAAAAAAATTAATTTTTTTACTTCGAATTTTATGAGTCCGCGGAGAAAAGGTGTTTTACATGGAGAAAAAGGTTTTACGTGGAGAAAATATTTTTAACGTGGAGAAAACTTTTTACATGGAGAAAATATTTCCACCGGGGAGAGAATATTTTGTTACGTGAAATAAACTTTTATCCAAAGAGATTCATCAGTTTGGTAGGATAACAAAACGAGAGAGTTCATTTGTCACAAACAGTAGTTTGGTTCTCCTTGTGAGACTTTCGTCCACTCTGTTCAGTG
>JAAUYG010120500.1_pt1 | contig 22395 bp, 18 predicted proteins | sample 7278091 | NCBI WGS metagenome assembly JAAUYG01 (sample SAMN14350201, study PRJNA611818) | marine sediment metagenome | isolation source: surface marine sediment (0.6m) | place: French Polynesia: Moorea | collected 2018-08 | reverse complement strand
GAGCAGTCTTTTAGCATCAACTGTGTTAAATTTCAGTCTGAAGATCACGTGATTTCTGAGGTTACAGATTTGCTGTCAACAGCAAGGAAACCTGATACCAGTCATTCAGCATACGTCAGAGTATTTACAAGCTTATGTGAGAAGCTGGTGCTATGGAACAAAGTGTTCTGCCAGAAAACCACTTTAGGGTGGCAGGGGTTGACCAAGTTTGTTCTTACAGTAGGTTACAGAGACCAAGCATTCCAGTACCTTCACTGTGACATGGGACATCTAGGCAGAAACAGAGCATACAACCTGCTCAGGCAAAGATTCTACTGGCCAAGAATGGAAAGTGATGTCACAGAAATGATTAAAGACCCGCCGATGGTATCTGCAAGCCAAAGCTCCACGTTAACTTGAAGCAGCTCCTCTGGTTCATATACGTTATCCATACACACACACCTATTTTGTATATAATTTTCTCCTCCTTTTAAAAGTAATGATACAAAGAAATGTAACAAGAATACTTAGTGGGTAAGAAGCATTTTGCTGTTTACTGTGAGGGCAATCCGTGTATTTACAAAAGCACATAAGCACTTCCGACAGCTTTCTTACCTTATCTACTGATTACAATGTCTATCTTTCTTGCAGACTATTGTTAACTGAAAGAATGCACAGCTTGCTTGCCCATACCTGGTAACAACTGCTTTATTGTAAATATAGCTTTACAACTAGCACAGGAAGAATGCTTTGGAAACTTTTGGGTGTCAAATGCAATTGTCAGCCAACTATGCAAGCTGAATAATATTCTGTCAATTTTTTTTTGATTATAAATGTTTTTTTTTTAATTCTGTGTCTTGTGACATTAAACATGAATCTACATTCGAAATTACTTCAGATGGTTGCACACATGCTTAAGTAGGCTGCATATAGAACTGTTACACACGGGGATTAATGGTAAATAAAGGGACAGCTATGTGTTTGGTTCTCAAGGACAAAGATTTCATCACGAGGAAATGCATACATGTCGACATTCCTATGAACATCATTCTGTTTAAATCCTGCAAACTATGCTAAATTACGTCAGGCCTTTCCTTTTCATCACTGGGTGAGTTTTGTGATTGAAAGATCTAAATATTTAATCCATGCTAACACAACCAATATGAATAGTACTTTGTGAGAGTTTTTCTTGACTACTGAAAACACGTGTTCTTTTTGTTGCAGGGTCATAGCAGATGATGGAAAAAATATATGTTAATTTTCATCCAGTCACATGTAGAAGCCAATCTAGTCCCACTAATTATATGTTTACAATTTGTAGTTAGTGGAAATCCTAAAAATAATTATTATATTGTTTACAAAGTATTCTATCACATTTTCCATGTGCACACCAATTTTTATATATAATTTTCTCCTCCTTTTGAAAGGATTAATACAAGAAAAATGTAGCAAGAATACTTAGTGTGCAAAGGAAGCATCTTTGCTTTTTACTGTGAGGATAAATCTGTGTATTTTCTTACAGCTTTCTTACTCTATTTAATGCTTACAATGCATATCTTTCTTGTAGAATATTTTAACTGAAAGTATGTACACCTTGCCCGTGGGTAGTGATCACTTAAGATAACTATGACTCATAATTTGAATTCCAAATTTACGTATTGCAGATTAAAAGCAAAATAGTTTATAGTTTTAATGGAATTAACAGCAGCCTGATGTTTTACAGATTATTACAGCTCAAGTCAAATGAGCAAGATTTATTGTCTGTTAGTAGATGTACGAATATTATGATTATAGTATTTAAACTGGAAAAGGTGTAACAGCAACTTTTTTGGTTACATTTAATTGTCAAGCAACCATGCAAGCTAAATAAGGTTCTGGCAAATTATCAAATCTATTTTGGATTATGAATGTAATCAAATACCGTGCAGTTGGTTTTGCTTCAATTCTTCCTCTTGTGATATTAAATTTGATTCTACATTCGAAATCACTTATGTGAATCACGTGTATCTTTCTCAAGGAAAACGAGAGTCAATGGCATCAAGAGGAAAGTTGGGGAATGCTGACATTCCTGTGAAAATCTTTCTTTTTAAATCCTGCCAACTTTGTTAACTTAGTTCAGGCCATCCCTATTTAACTTTACATAAGATTTCCAGTATCAGTGAGCAAGTCAACCTAGAGGTACTACGCAATGGCTAATATGCAAGCATGCTAATGGTAAAATTCCACAAACTTTAACATTTACCAGTTCGACCAGTAGTTTTCACTGGATTAAGCTCACATTAGATAAGGCATTGTAACACAGGATTGTTCACGGAGCCAGGCAGCCACTAATGGTGTTACCCACTGCTCCAGTACAAAGGACTAACCACTTCATCGGCAGTTTCAAATACCTAGACATTTAGCCCATGTTAAACAGTCAGTTTTTGTATTATGAGGGTATTTCAAACTGATGTCGGTAACTTGTGAGATGCCTAAGTTGGAAGAGTCGCACGCCATCTTCCAGAGTCTCCCCCAACTCCCAGCTCAGTTCACGATCTAAGTGGCAGATACAGAACGTGAACTGATGAAGCTGAAAGTGAGCAAGGGCACAAGTCCTGATGCAATCCCAATCTGGGTGCTAAAGTCCACACACTCGCAGAACCTCTCACTGCCATTTTTAAAAGCTCTATCAGACAACATCGCCTAGAAATCATTCTATGTGGTCCCTCTTCTGAAACAGTGAGCCCCGAAGTGAATTTCCAAGGGCCTGCGCCCTCTCTCTCTCTCTGATGCCAATTGCTGCCACGTTACTTGAAACGCAAGTGACCAAGTGAGTCAATGCCAGTTTAGACGGAAAAATTGACAAGAGACAGTTCGATGGAATTAGCGGCTTTTCCACTACAGACACGCTGGTTGCGATGACACATAGATTATAAGGAACTGACCACGCTGGCAAATACGCACATCTGCTACTCCTAGATTATTCAAAAGCATTTGATTTAGTGAATCATGACATTTCAATCAAGAAGTTATTAAAAATATAGGTAGCCTTCCAAATATTGTCAGGTGGCTGGCCGCCTTTTTATGTAACTGCACACAGCGTGTTAGAGTTGGTAATGTCCTGTCTGATGAGGGCTGCCCTAAAGGTGGGATACCACAGAGTACAGTAACTGGGCCCAAATTGTTTTAATCCATTCCAATGGTCTTCAGACGCCATTACCAGTGTAAAACTGCATCGATGATTGCAATCTAATAGAGGTATGTGCTAAGGACGATATATCTTGGTAATTCCTTCATGTAAGACATCACCTTAGAACTCGCTACTATATGGTATATGAGTATTATTCACCGGTAGGTGACACGAGCCTCGCCTTTTACTGCATTGAAAATAGCGAGCATAGAACTGAAATATAGGCCGAAATGCCGACGATCCCAGCAGCCTCGATGGCGAAAGCAGTAGAAGCGATGGCCCTGTATGGTATATAGCAATAGATATTTTTATTTAACGTAAAAGGCCTGGTTCCGAATCGCACCCGAGCCTCCTTTTTCGGTGAAAAAAAAAACTAAGTTTTCATGATCGTCTTACATGAAGGATGAACCTATACCTTCATTACAGGATATTGTGAGTGACTGGTCGGAACGTAATGACATGTGTATTAACACCCAAAAGACCAAAGAAATGGTAGTATGTTTTTGTAAAGATGAGGACAACCAGTCCAATATGCCCAAGCTTGCCATTAATGGAGCCATAACAGAGCATGTGTCACATGCAAAAGTTCTTGGTGTTACACTATCAGCAAATTTGTGTTGGATCATGCATGTTGAAAATAGTATGTATAAAGCAAGTAAACGATTGTATATGTTATACTAAGCTAAAAGAGCTGGTTCGGAACAGAAAGACCTCTTGAAGATTTATCTACCTGTAATCCAACCAGTGTTGGAATGTGTGTGTCCAGTATGACATCCACATCTACCAAAATACCTGAGCGATAGTAATGAGTGCAACCAAAAGCGGGCTTTATTATGTATTTCCCTGGGGAGGTTGTACAAAGGTCTTTTAAGCAACCTGCACATAACGTCGCTACAGGAGAGAAGGAACTCAACCTGTGAAAAATATTTCAAGACGATTTCAAAACCTGGCAGCAAACTCTACAGTCTATTCCCAGCAAGTAATGAAAGTGGGCACGACACATGCACTAAGAAGGATTTCACATTTCTGCTGGCTTGGACAAGCCATGTTAAGAATTCCTCATCCCATGGGACATACGCAACTTTTAAAGTAAAATTCAGTAACTGTGGGTCTAGTCAATTTTCATGTGTACATTTTTTATTTTGTTATATGGTATGTCACGTTTACTGTTTTTATTATGATTTTGTCAATGTCAATTCAACCTTACGGTTACAAAGGAAATAAAATCTTATCTTATCTTATATTAGATAAAGTCTACCCAACAAAGATTCATAAACTGGAAAGCAATGTTCAATACTATCAAGAAACCGGATGCTGTAGGTTCAGTTGCACAAGTTGACAATGATGCCAGGAATAAATTATCGTTATTACACTCGAAATACCAGATGATACTATCCATGGTTATACTTTTTTATTATTTGTGTCAACGAGCTACACCAATAATAATATACTGGGTGCAGGTTGGAAAAAATTGATTGATACTGTATGCACAGTCTGTTGCTAACTGAGAAGAGCACCATGGGGAAAGCACCCTGTCCATTTTGCTGGATTTCAGTGCATGATAGATCACAATCACAAAAAAAACCAACATGTTCTGTGATTGTGGTGCAGCGACTTTAAATAATACAACAATCATGGTTCATTTTCTCATATGCATGATGGAAAGAACAAAAAACAGAGAGTGTGGCGGACTATTCATTTATGCCCAACATGTTTTGCAATTGTGGTGCTGGGACTTTAAATAATACGATGTGTTCATGGTAAGCTAAAAAATCATCATGGTTCATTTTCTCGCATTTTTGATGGATTATTCATAAGATGAGACTAGAAAAAACCAAAACCAGAGTCATAATTTGTCGACAGATCATCAGTGGCCCCAAAGAACAAAGATATTTTGTAATACTACGTAAAATTATTGCCTATGCTAATATAACCTAACCACAGTCTAATGCTTTGACGAAAATACATATCAGGGATGTAGAATATTCACAAGAGTTGGATCACTGATGAAAGAATGTTGATGAAGAGTATACTCCTTTGTCTCCAGGTGAGACAAGAGACATCCAACTTATCTAGCTGATGCTTCTTGCAGATCCTTACTTTCAGATTAAAGGTCAAAGAATTCTGACCCTGGAAATATGGGTAATACCAATGCCTAGTCTCTTAATAACAAATCTTTTCTCCATTACCATGTATACAGCTTCAAACGTCCCAACAGATAATTCTGCTCTTTGTGTATTGTTACGAAAGGAATGCAAATCTGACTGTCTTGGCAAAACGAGAAGGAAATTGCTTGTGTAATATGTCATATTCTAGTTTCTTCTTTAATAAATATTACTTATAGGTGAGATCAAGGTGAACGTTGTGGAGCACAAAGTTCGAGGGGCTTCTATTATGAATATTTTATGCAATAAATCAAATGGTTGGACTTCCATGTTTGAAACAATACAGAGGTGCACAAATGTATTACAACATTACATACAAGAAGGAATCCTACGGTATTGCAATCAAACCTAACCTCAAACCACAAACTTCAATCCTACTTCTAATTCCCTCTAAAAAACCCATTCATAAAACCCATATAAACCTTTCCTATGTGTAATACCAGACAATTATTATTAATCACACTTCTATACCTCCTTAACATAATACCTAAACACATTACCACTACAATATTTTTGGACCTATGGTTTGACTCTAAGAATCACAGGATTTTTTTGCCATACGATACCAATGCAATGGCTTTGGATATCAGGGCAATCCCTACCATCAGTCGTCATATTTTAGAGGGATTTTACACTTAGATTTTCTATCTTACAAGTTCCAAATATGACGTTTGGATCATGAGGGAAAGGAAATCTTGTTAAAAATGTAAAAATAAAGGTTTTTGGTGGGAGCGACGGAAGACGTTAACGTTCTACTACTGGATTTCACAATACTTTCAACACATAAACATGAAATCCGTATGAGCGACGTTAAACCCACTTACCTTGAAAGAGGAGTATAAAGGACATGGACCTATGACTAGGATAGGAGGGTTGACGCTTGCATATATTAGAAATATCAATAGTGGTAATCTTGTTTAAGTGTTCGAATTCATGTTGGTAGGAGGATAGATTTATCTCTCAATTAATATTAAATATGATTTTACACCTATCACATTCCCGTTTGCATGTGATGTAATATTTTTTTAAGTTTATAGTCTTTTCAGAAATTCGGGAAAGTCAAGAAAAAAGTTGCTCACACGACCTGCAATCTTTCCATTTTCAACAAATGATCTTCATTTATTAAAGCCTACAAGAGTTTCACAACTAACGAAAAATTTCATCTCTATCAGATTAAAACCACTAAATTTTATATCATGCTGATTAGTGCTGATGATCTTAATGTATTTTATTTCACTAGTCCATTCAACTTGCATTTTAACATCTCTGAAGCAGCATTGAAAATTAATGGATATAATGGTGCATACAGCAAAATAACTACACACATGAATATATTCAAGCTTATATCAGAACATTTGCACAAATAGCACAGGGCCGACCACAATCTTTAGAGCCAGGTAGTGTGGATTCAAAACAGACAAGTTCTGATTCTGAATCGAGAGGGATTACTTGGTAAGCTGGGAGGTTGGTTTCCAAAATGGGGGGAAGTTTATTTCCTTTTAATTCTCTTACGGACTAACTTTTGATGTACCTGAGTTGTTTAATTGAGTAACCCGGTAACATAATACATTAAAGAGTAGAGAACAGGCCTTATTGATGTCATGTTATTCAGTAAAGTTTGATTAACAACGGATAATTTAATATTTAATTAGTCTGGGAAATACATGTTTGGGGAAAGCTAATTTTTAGTAGAAAGGATTGGGTGTCGATTGGATTGAAGTACATTTTGGAGCTGAATATGACTTTTGTGTTGAAATCTGGTCCTTTATAATGTAATATCTAAAAAATCAAAATTCTGCTGTATTTTTATGGACCTGAGTTATAAATTTAATTTGTAGAATGGGCATTATCTAGCAGGCACAGGAATTTTTCCAAAAGTTCACGGCAAGCTCCCAAACCATAAAAATGCCAACCAAGATTTTTCCGAAGTTTGGTTTGTATGGAAACCTAGCAATAACTTCTGTTTCTAGTTTGGCCATGAAGATGGCGCAATAATTAGAGGTGACAATCTTTCCCATGGTTGTCCCTGACCTTTTGGAGGTATTTCTGTTTACCAAATTCAAAACCGTTATTTTCTAAACACAGTTTTAGCAGTTTTATAGTATCTCGATCTGGTGGGCCATTTTTGGAATTGTCTTGGAATGTGTCTTCTACGGTATTAATATCTTGGTCTGTGGGGATAGAAGGGTACATAATTTAGACATTCAGGGAGGCTATTAAGCCATTAGACTAGCTGTTACTGTTTAAAGATTGTCAATAAAGTTTGTGGTATCTCTAATCTAGGGATCCTGGCTTATGGCAATTGGCTCCAAACAGTGATCAATAAATTTTGAAATATTGTACGATTCACTGTCTATAACTGAAACTACTATTCTGCTGGGGTTATACCATTTATCAATTTTTTAAGTGATTTATGAATTGTGGGGAGGGTGTAGAGCCTTCTTAACCTAAGATGAATGGGTGGGAGCAAGTACTTTAGCTAGCGTTCAGTGCTGATGAACTTTTTGTGCATATCCAAAAGTATGTCTGTATTTTTTCAGCTGTTTGGGTTAATTTAAGCTCTTCTATTTCTGCATAAATGTTGGAATCTGAACTCTGCCTCATGGTTTCAGCTAGGAAAATACTACGGATATCCCTTTGTATGACTTTTTAATGACGATGTTTAGATTTTTAAGTTTTTGAGAGCTTTATTTTATCTGGAGAGCAATTTTGTTTCTCTTTTGGGGTTGACAAATCTTTAATTTCATTTTCCATTTGATTAATTTTGGTTAAAATGGTTTCAGAAATCATTTTGTTTGGTGGGTCCCAATTGGACTTGTTCGCAAATGGTTCAATGCTCCGATTATCATAAAGGATGGTTTGCTTTGTGTTTTTGAAGATGTAGATTAGCTTAATTTTTGCCAAATTTAGATGCTAATCCTAACATTGAAATTTTAAATATTGAAGATGATGTCGGAACAAAAGTTAACACTTTAATTAAAACTGATTTTTCTGCCTTGGTTAGATGGCAGTTACTTAAATTCACTATGCCTTGCAGGGGTTTATTGGGTCGGCATATATCACTGCCATTACCACATTTTAGTTTCAACATACCATCCAGTGATGCAGCATCTTGTTGGCACACTCCTCAGTCTAGTGAATGTGGCACTGACGGCACTGTCGAAGAGGTCTGTGGGCAGCTCTGGGATGATCTGCTTCTCAGAGTTCCTGAAACGAGTTTTTAGATATTTTAGACTATCCCTTCTTGGAAGAAATTATTGCTGTAGTTTATCAAGTTTAGATACCGGGTGGAGTTAAGAAACGTCGACTTACATGATGCGATGACCTTAGACAAACCCATCTGGATTGTTGGTTCAGCGTTCTCTCTGTCATTGCTGCCAACCAACACCAAGATATTTTTCAGCTCACAGGCTGGCTTCTTCATCTCTGGTTCGTATTGATAGGTGGATATAACTATGTGGTGTGAAGTTTCAAATCTGAAAATAATGAACTTCAACATCATCATAGGAAGAGAGGTCGATGATAATGGAAAGATGCAAGTCACTGCTCAAGACCGTCGATCTCGTCAGCCATGTCAACACCCAGGGAGAGCCACATTTCCAGCATCCATGCCTGGTGTTCAGTGTCCCACTGCAGATCTTGGGAACCATGTCCATGGCAGAACTGGAATGAGGAGGAGAAGAAAGGGGAATGGGATGGGGGTAGCTTACCCAGGGATGTATCTTCAGTTGGATCAGCTGGCTGCTATCGGATTTCTCTTCTCTGATATGGCTACTGGCATGTTGGTAACCTGGGCGTACATTGCCTTCTTCTCTACCACTTATTGGGGTCATTCACTTGGAGACAGTGTCCCAGGGCCCGTTGGCACACACCTGGAAGTAGAAGATCAGAAGCCGGGGGAGGGTGTGTGTGCTTATCTCACAGCACCTCTTTTGGGTCGTCTCCCAGGTTGGTGGCGTCCTGGAGGCATTTGAGGGGCTGTTGGTGATCTCTGCAATCTCTGTCTCTTCTTGTTCTGAGTTGTCTTTTGGGTGGCTGGGCTGGGTGGCTGCTCTCTTCCGGGTCGCTGATCTCTCCCTCGCTGGCTTCATCGAGGTATCTAGTAAAGAGAAGCGGATCTTGGTTAGAAGTTAGGAGAACATGTCCCGATCCTTACCGTCTTTACCTCTACACCAGTATGGGTCTGCGACCAGGTGGTAGAAGGTAGCATTCCCTGTGGGGATCAGTTCCTTCTAGCAATCCGGGGCAATGGTGAACTTCATGCTAATGATCTGCCCCATCAGGCCTGTGCACTACCACATTAAGTTGCCATAGGTGTGAAGACGTTCATACAGCTTGGTGATGGCCTTCGTATCAGGAGCCTCCCTAGTCTACATCACCCTGTCTACCCTGTATGTGTGCCGTAAAAATAAGCGCTTGTGGAAATGGTAACAGTACTCTGTGCTGGGGAAGCTCTGGTCCTCGAAGGAGAATCTGAAATGTAACAAATTGCTGAGTTTGTCATTGTCCCCACGGATGCCTTCTCATTTGGCTGGTTTGCCTTGGTCTTGGCTCAGGATTGTTTTCAGTGGTTTTGGAATTTTGAGTATCTTGGGCAGGTCTTTGTAGACCCAGAACGGTCTGATGAAACTGCTGAATAGTGTCCTGTTTATTGCCAAAATTTCACCTTGCCCATTGTTTGTCTTTTGGGGTGAATGAAACCTAGTCTTGGGCCGAAAGAGACATGTTTTTGGATTAGGACTTTTATATGGGGTATCTGGGCTTCAGAATGAGTCTGAATTGCTTGGAGGATGTCATCCTCCCACGCACTGCTAATCTCATTGATTTAGATCGGATTATTTGACTTGGAACACTTGGTCGGGCAAACCCTTTGAGGGTCACTGAACTGTGGGCTTTACATTTATGCAGCCAGGTGAGAATAGTCAATATGAGGTAGAGGTAGTGAAACTTTGTCCCTATGGCTTTTGACGTCATTCAAACAGTTAGAAACAAGGAACCACTCCGGTAGCCTTGATGTTAACAATATGGTAGTGAAGTATTCAATCCATAGCACAAGGCAAAGGACGTGATTTATTTTTCATTCATTGTCTAGAGTTATTTTTTGCTCCGTATTGCAAAATAGCCAGATTTGTATACATAAATTTTTTATTTTAATCCTACAAATTTTGAACTTAGAGGAAGGATGTTTTACCTCTCACAGGCAAAAGTTGAAACACTGTGAGACATTTCAACCACCTCATAGGGGACCTGATCACTGACTGATGATGTCACGGTCATCACATGACCGAGCTGGCTATGTGACAGGAGTCTAAGGATAGTAGTGGAGATCTTGTAGACTATTTTGCGGTTGAGGGTAGGGTGATGGCGGTGGATGTGTAAGGCCTCCTGTATCCTACATTTGAAGGTTTTGTCCTCCTGACACAAGACCTTTGTGTGGTCAAAGGGGAACTGGTGGCCTGTCTCGAGCATGTGTTCACACACAGATGAGCCGGGTTGCTTGCCGTCTGTATGCTCCTTATACCTGGCCCCTAGAGTCTGGGCTATGTTTGTTTCAATCTACTGGACATTGCACTGTTCACACTACAAGGAGCAGAAGACTGTTTGGATTTTTCGGTCTTGTCCTTGGGGTTGATCAACAGTGTGTGAAGGGTATTAAATAGTTTGTGGCACGAAGATATTCCATGGGACTTGAACACCATTTGTAGTCTCTCCAACACTTCCGGTATGTAAGGTATACAGACTGAGGGTGTGCGGACGCTAGAGACCATGGTGGTGGTGGAGTTGCATAGGGCTTGTGTGGAATGGTAAGGGCCCAATGGGTTTGTAGCCGTTCACCCCCGGTGCTGATATGACGTCTTCTATCTCCACGTCTCTGTCAGATAGACCCGAGACAAGTCAAATGGCTCTTCTCAGTGAAATCCTGATGACTGACATCTTGTGTTCCAGATGGTGATTGGAATCCCAGTTGAGGTACTGGTCCATGTGTGCAAGTTTCCTGTTCACCTTAACCTTGAGAATAATGTGGTGTTCCACGCTTGGGTGTCTAGGGAGTTTGGCTGGGAGGAACAGTGCACACCAGCAGCAATGTGCTTAATGTCATGCGCTGCCAGTGTGACGACCCTGATCGTTAATTTGAATGAATCATAGTGCTTAAAGGGAGGAGAGCAAGTAGGATCAGAGTACAAGGTCAGACCGCATCAATGTTAGCCGAGGATGTTATGCGTTGGCTGAAAGATGCCAAAAAGGACCTAATCAGCTTGGGTCACCTGGCACCTGGTGGCAAGCCGGAGCTAAGACTCTTCCTGACCTAAATCAGCAAACAAATGACAGACACGCAACGATCTCAGGCGAGAAGGTTTATTATGGAGCACTCACCTCTGCCTCGGGAGGCAGAGCCACCACCATTGTCATAGCAGACATAGACATGGTTACAATAAACACGAACACACACGAACATGTCTTGGAACCTTACACTGACGATAGAGAGGGAACACACCTTAAGGCCTTACTGTTACTAACAAATGTAGCTCATGGCCTGACATTTCCTACACAATTACCAGAGACACGGCTTAAGGCCACAGACCATCGACTGACGACGATAGTTGACTATATTGATGATCATAGGCATGTTTCTAGGTTGACAGAAAGCAAGACTGTGGAGTTACACGTCAGTTACAAACTTACCGGTACAAAATTACATGTGCGGGTGCATGTGAGGTTAAGGAATGTGTTGGTAACCTTATCGTACCAGCGTGACATTTAACTACGGCAACTTAGCTCAACTAAAGGCTCCAGAAATGATTATATGTCCTGGTTCCAGAGTCGTAACTGTTAGTCTGCCTTTGAAGGTAAAATGCGTCATAACCTGCGCCGTTGCTAACGCAATGGCGCTCAGCAACTGATAGCCAGTACTCATTACAGTTCCCAACTGCATGACACCCTATAGATAAACATCAATTACTCGGCTGTTAGTGAATCGTTCCATTCCAACTAAAGATCGCCGCACAAAGCAGATCAAGACCTGCACAATATGACTACTTGTAACGCAATGTAACAACAATAAGAGGCACTACTGGAGGTCACAATACCACATACATTCCCCCTTTCTTAACACCGATGCCCCCATCGGTTACTTCTTAGCTAAGAGCAGGGAAGATGTTTTACTATACCAAAAACCTGTTGCAAACACTCTAGGGGCACGTCAAGAACAAGAACACAACAGCGGCTAACAGTGCAATGCTTTTAAGGTGCCGATACACACATAAAACTTGAGTACATAAACAGACAAAAACTTACACATGAGGTTTAAAACACCATAACTGGTCCCATTACATTGGATGGAAGACCGAGCGATGCTTGTAGAGGAGCATGCTCCATTACGTTACATCTGCAGGCTACTAGTACAACACACAGGCGTAGAATGAAATGCTAGTTGCAGGATACCTAGCGCGAAGTACTAACACTAATAAAAAGAAAATATGACACAATGCTACCACCAGCGCGAAGCACTGAAGATAAGAAAACAATGGCACGACGCACAAGCACAGTGTCAACGATTACCAGTGCAGTGTGGAAGAAGTACACACTACTAGCGGGGCACCAAAGGTTACAGGCACAACGCCAAAAGTTAAAAACACCAACGTGGTGCTGAAATTATTAGCATGACACGTTAAAACACAACTACCTGTGCGGCACCGAAGTTACGGGTGCATTTGGTGCTAAAAGTACCAAATGGCAGTGATGCGCTATAAATTACTGGAGTGATGTATTACAACACATTTACCTGCGCGGTGCTGAAATTACAGACGTGAAAACGACAAACCACAGTGGGGTGCTGAGATTATGAGCATGACACACTAGATATACAATACCGTGCCAAAGTTACTGCTGGACCCAAAAGTTATAAAGTACTTTACTGGCTGGCACCATATAAAATGACAATACGCTCCTTTAGACATTAAAATGGGCGACGGTGGAGCTGGGCTAGGAAGCACTTGGTGGCCGGCATGTGAAAGCATGCTACCACCGAGCACCCACTAACATTACTCAATTAAACACTACTTCTACAACTAACTGCTCGGCCTCGTGCAACCCAATGAAAAGAGACTCGTTACCCTCCCGCATGAACCACACAAGGTTCTATGGCTAACACTACCCGCGAATCTAATCCTCATTGCCACAGAAAATACTTTAAAATGGTGAGCACTCAAAGCGTGAGACCAATATAACCCTTAGAACAAACAACAGCGTTTATAGTGCGACACACTTATGAGTCCATTACACAAGGGAACTATACTAGTGCTGATAGCGCGATCATAAAAAAACGTTATAACAACTCTAATGCCGAAGCCTGATTTAAAATAAAACCTTTCACAGACACAAGTGCGGTGGCACTAACAACTGAAGACTTAACAAAATCAACTCTAAACACAAGCGCTGAAGTGCTGACCTTAAAATACGCTGTGTGATGTGTTAAGCACATTAAAAAATGAGCCCGCTGTCACTTAACCTTTATTAAACACAAGCACGCTTTCCCTAAGCTAATATTGCTGACTGCTTTATGGTTATACAAAATAAACGACAGCCGACTACTCTAATAAAACTACAACTTGAGACAACAGGGTAAAAGTAAAGACTAAGGGCATAATAACTACTGGGCGAGTATAAACCCTAAGCAAACGGGGGGGGGACCCAAATCTACACACTAAAAAGGCAGTTACCCTAACCTGGCTCTAAGACAATGACTTCCTCTCAAACAACTACTGCTGCTAACCACCCCCACGAGGGTACTTTAGCGGTTAGTACTACTGCTCTACTAGAAACCTACTCCCCTTAAACTGACTTAGTGGATGAGGTGAGAGAAGGGACTGACTGATGTGTGCGTCAAGTTACACATAAATGCAAGCTCTTTGCGTGGTATGCCAAGAAGGGCACACCGGTCAGAATTACACTGAGAAATAGACAAAGTGCACGGTAATGAAACACTGATACCACGGGCAGGTCCAAAGCAAATTAAACGCAGTCACACACTCACCTACTCTGGACAGAAAACAAGTTTTTTTTTAAACTTGTAAAATAATAACACCTGTGCCTTTTGGGACTGGGGCCTGATGGGATAACCACAAAATAAACAAAACTGACACAAGGTGGAGGGGCTGCCCGGACATGTGTCCACCCAGACCCACCACCAGATATTCGTAACGGTAGGGAAGTTACCGAGACAATGTTCCTGCAATCCCCCTGACCCATACCGTCAAACAGAGGCTGAGAGACTTTTGTCTCCATGGTAACTTCGACCTGTGTCCACAAAAAACAACACTCACACTCTCTACACTCTCTAACACCTCGGTAGGGACCAGCTCCGGCATGCAGAAAGATTTGAAACTACCCACTCACGCTCTCCTACGCATGCTGCTGGACTGACTGGGCACACATGCAGCACACCCCTCACAGACAAAGTGAAGAGTGCCCAGAACCAGTGCGCAAGTCTAGACTACTACCATAAACACCATAAAAGTTGTGAGTAAAGTCGTTGTTCGTCGACTCGTTGTCGAGTATGACCATAGCAACATGAAGTGTTTAAGGGGTGGGGCTATGTATCCGTGAGAGGGGGGCATGTTGGCTGATTGGTCAGGTCGAGCTTTGCGTGTTCAGCATTTGTCTTTGACTGCATTGGAACGTTTATTCTCTGAGTGGATGGCACCTTTATGAATCAGGTTTCGCCACGCTGGTCTGTCAGATGTTGCGGTTTCCCACATTGCTGAATGATTTCAATGTTGAAATCCTTCAGGTAGGCTTTGAGGGAGCCTTTGTAGCGCTTAAGCTGGCCTCCCACTTTCCTGGTACCACGACTGAGTTCACCATACAGCAACTGCTTGGGTATCCTGGATTCTGACATACGACTAACGTGTCCTGCCCATCGTGTCTGAGCTTTGCACATGATGGTAATGATGCTGGGGACGGTCACTCTCTCCAGAATCTCGGTGTTGGGGATCTTGTCTTGTCAGCGGATGTTGAAAATGTTGCGGAGACAGTGGAGTTGGAACTGCTAGAGAATTTTCTCATGTCTTCTGTAGATGGTCCAGGTTTCACAGCCGTGGAGAAGTGTTGTTAAGACGACTGCTATGTACCCTTTGATCTTGGTGCACTGTGATATTCCTCTTCACTCCCAGACTGACTTATTCAATTTCCCAAAGGTGCTGCTTGTCTTCACAACACCGTTGCGGACTTCTGCATCGATGTTGGTGGAGCAAGAGAGAGTGCTTCCGAGGTAGGTGAAGTTCTCCACGGCTAGGAGTCGCTGTCCCTGCACTGTGATGTTTGGTTCTTGTTATGGTTTTCCCGGGGCGGGCTGATACATCACTTCACTCTTCTTGGTGTTGATGGTGAGGCCAAAGTTGCCCCAGGCAGACGACAATGCGCCCATCTCCTGTTGCGTTTCTTGCTCATTGATGGCATTGAGGGCACAGTCATCAGCAAAAAGCAGGTCACAGATCACAGTCTCCTTGACTTTAGTGATCGCCTATAGACGCCAAAGATTGAACAGCTTTCCGTCGCACCTGTACTTGATGGGGACACTGAGGGGAGTCTCCCTGAAGGCATCGGTCAGCATCACCTAGAACATCACTGAACAACATACGGGCAAGGGCGCAGCCTTGTTTCACTCCATTGGACACCTGAAATGGATCAGAGTCATTTCCATCGTTAAGAACAGGGCCACAATCCCATCGTGAAACTGTCTGCTGATCTTCACGAACCTGTCCAGGCAGCCAAACTTCAACATGATCTTCCACAGTCTATCTCTGCTCATGGCGTCGAAGGCTATTGTTAGATCTATGAAGGTGATGTAGAGATTTTGACTTTGTTCCAAACTCTTCTCCAGGATCTGGCGGGCAGCAAAGATCATATCAATAGTCCCTCGACCTGCGCGGAATCCGCATTGGCTCTCAGAAAGATGACCTTGCTCGAGATGCTTCAGGAGACGATTAAGGTGCATGCGGGCCAGGATCTTACCGGCGATGGAGAGAAGTGATATCCAATTATGGTTGTCACATGATCGCTTGTTGCCCTTTCTCTTGTAGATGTGGACAATTGTGGCATCTTTGAATCCTTGCGGGAGGGTCTCACTTTCCCATAACGATTGAAAATGCGCTTTTAGCTTGTGGAGGAGAGAAGGTCTGGTGAGAAAAGAAATAGTTCATCAACGTATCTTATGGTGTGTGACTAAAGTCACGCACCATAAGATACACAAGGACAGGGGGACTGGTGGCGATAATACCCAGACATCAAATACATTTAAACAATGAAACCTGACAACTACTAACACTACATTTGCCACTAGCCAACTGACTTCTCCCCAAGGTCCATGTGGGGTAAAAATCCCTGCAACCACTATGAGCATACAGAATAGAAGTATCTAAGTGCCCACCCACAGGCACAAAAATGTATCCATAAACACTGGCTTAACAAGCCAGTCCATGAATTCCAGTGATACTTCATTAAAAATATCCTGAAATAGTTCATCAATGATATCCTGAGAGAGTTCATCAGATGTATCCCGATATAGTTCATCGGAGGTAACCTGAGAGCCGAGTGCAACACATGATATCATCAGTTCTAAGACGTCAGTATCTGATGAGGTCCAGGGTAAAAGTTCCAAAGTCCCAAAGCTACCACCTCATCCTCGTCAGTGCAGTCTCGGCATGGATGCCACAGAATGAAGAGAGTTCTTGCACATCCTCATACTCTCAACTGTTCCCGAACTTGTAACGCTTCATCCCACGGCCCCCATGGTGGAAGTGACTCAGCTCGTCCTCGAGTCCGGACACAGTCCTTGCACACCACCGTCTGCCTCAGGAACATTTGAAGGAGACAAGGCGATGTCACAGTTAAAGGCTACTATCAGTGCTAGGACACCTAAGACCCTACTTCCTCCGAATAAAACCCAAGATACGTTTGTCAGGCGGACACGACGACCGCATCAGAGTTAGAAGAAAAACCAGGGACTAAGATAACGCCCTGGTCTGTTAACCAGCCAGCCTCAGACTTACTGAGTTGGCTGGGTAGTCACTGTCATAGTGACAGGAGTGGGGCTGGTATGGACGCTGGTGGCACTCGTCACAGCACTGCTCACCAGAGGGACAAATGTGGTGCGCACGAAGTACGGTGCACCGATCAGTCCCTGAGGTATCCCACCTGGGGGAATTGGTGAGGTCAGTTCCCTCGGCTCGGATCCCCATGGGAAAGTGAGCGATGGCAATCTATCCTTAATGCCCATGGAACGTGGGGTTGGGGGCATAAACCGCAGACTTCCTGCCGTTGAAAAAGGAGATGGTCGTACATATATGGAACGGGCTAGATTGGGCAAGCTAAGGGCCCATTTGAGAACCTAATGTTGCATCTCGACTGTTTCCTCGAGTTGAGCACTGTCTACCCCATGTTTGGCCACCTCCGCCCATGTGCTATACAACTCCACATGGCCTTAGTATGGAAGCCGCTGAGTACTGCTGCACATGATATGGCATAAACCTGTGCAGTGGCTGCAGCACACTCTACTCGCAGAGCTTCAACATGTTCATGTTCATGGCGGTACCCTGCACAATAGGCTGTGGTCAACAGCCATTTCAACACAGCGCACTGCTTGAGAGTACCCATCCCAGGTGGTTTGCTGGACACAGCCTGGTCATGGGGAGGGATCCTTTCTACTGGAACTTCCAGGGGAAAGAACCATTGGGGAAACGTCTGATTGACATCAGCTACCTCCTCCCCCCTCCCCTGCCGCCTTTCGTGGATTGGTCAAGTGCAGGCTTCTCCACAGGGAGCCCAGCCCCTTTGGATGGTTGAACCAACACGAGGTGGCCAACATCCTTATGAGTCTCTGCCTTAATGACAGTCACAGACTTGCTGGTCCAGTGACAGACTTTTCCACCCCGAGAGGTGGAGGTGACCATAGCAGAAGGGGTGTTTCTTGCCTCTGATAACTGTTAAGAGTCAAGATAGTCAGGCCCGGGGGAAGGCAGCGACTGCCAGCTCCCAGGCTGGACAGATCCACTGGCTTGGGAGCCGGATCTCTGTCAAGGTGTACCCACTTGAAAGTGGCATCACCGATCTTCTGAAGGAGTTCCTTCACTTCTTCATCTCCAGGAGACTGCATGTGTCCAAACTCGCGACCTTGTAAGTGGTTAAACTTTGTATAAAATCCGTCGGTCTTTCCTGTCAAAAATCCAGCCAAAGTGGCATTAAACAACCTCTAGACCCCTAATAAGGTCAAACTGATGGCCTTGATCACGTAGGTGAGAACTAACCCCACTGATAATCTGTGACACGTAGATTCTTTTAATGTGACATTTCAACCAAGGCAAAATACTGTGTACATAGTGCTTGTAAAAATTCAATAAATACAGAACATATGAGCTGAGATACATGGCTCCCCCTATCCATCAATATTAAGGTGAGATTATATGTCAAAATATCACGTGCTCAAGTTTCAAACAAGGATTTTTTCTCTCTGCAAGGGACACATTGCAGCAATTTTGCTGCATACAGCTGTAGCTCGGCCTTTCTCAGGCAGTGTGCCCTTTGACATAGCTGACCAGGCCTGGAAATCAGGCGATAAATCTTCCCGCTGTCCTGCCAAATAAGGCAACAAGCACAGCAGTCTGCATGCAAATCGTCTATAGCTGATAAACACTTCCAGCAGTAACTTTTCTGGAAATTTCCAAAGCATCGTCTGGAAACAGCTACATGTATAGCAAGTACAGTGAGTATACGTGAACTGAAGCAGCAGCATTTGACATTCTTACAGCATCAGACCCCGTTTACAGCCAGAATATATCTAATGCAACATACCTAGCTGCAAAAGTCTACGAGTCAGACCCTAGACCGCCTTCACGGTGTTATCACAGATAGCACCGTGAAGGTGTATTTATAGGTTTTTGCCTAAAATAGAGAGCGAGTGGTGTCCCAGCACCCAGACCGAGAAACGATTCAAAAGCTCCGTCACCGTACACAGTGTGTATGGATCCAGTACTGGGTTACATGCAAGGTTACAATGGGATTTTCTGTATCACAGGCTGGAGGTAACATATTATATATTACAGACTAAACCCACCAGGGAATGGCAATAACTATATATATGTTTAACTTCATATATACCAGCGACAGGACTAAGCTTTAACTGACACTAATTTATTAAGTTACCTTACCACACTAAACACGAACAACATTATTTAATATTATCAACAAGTAACAGATAGCAGGATTACAACCAAGCAGCGCTATTACATTGCCTATCATTGCATAAATGAACAAACAATGTTAATATCGTACAGTCTCATGTGTATGCCTCTCTGATGTCCAGCTGTGACAGTCTAGTGTGTGTGCATACATACTTTTTAGGTTCCGACCGAGACAGTCTTATGTATGTATATACAAAGTATAGAATGCAATAACGCTCAACCAAAACCCAAAGAAGAGTAACTCTTCTGAAACAACAACTTATAGAGACTAAAACTACTCAGGCCCCAAAAACTCTTGCAATTGCCAGCCAGCTAGTACCCAAGCAGCAGCTAGAACAAATGAGAAATATTTTAGAGTTTTTCCTGAAGCGGGCTGTGCTACAACAGAGAGCACAAATCCCAAAATACAAATTCTTAAATGTTCCCTTAGATTTCGGAAGCTGAGGTACGTCCCTTCTCACATTATACAGCCACAATGTAAATCTGCATCCAGAAATAACAAGTCTTATGCGTGGAGCCGCTGAACTGAAAAGGTAAGGAACGTAGCAGGGGAATCTATGTCCCCACTAACATGGATAGGAGATGTGGCATCACTTATGCCTGAAGGAAATTTACAGGATCATCACATACAATGATTGGCACTCTACTGCTATAGCACTGTGATAAGAAAGACATTCCCACATATATTCCCACCATTAGACTGGGAAGTCCTTCAACCCAGCCAGTGGCTGTCGAATGTGTGTCACAATCTCTAAAAGTACACACTCCTGCTTCACACAGGGCTGTAGCTGTAAATTGTTTGGCAAACTCCTATAAGCCTAAATAAAACACTTAGAAACATCCAAATGTGTTGGGCGCCCAATCTCAGGTTCTACGGCACCAGACTGAAATACAACCATTAAATAATCCTTACTACAACTCCAATCCTACCACACCTACGAGTGAAAGAGAGAGAGAGGTACACCATGGGAAAATTACAATGAGCTGGAACAGCAGTGCTGTTCAGAAGGCAAGTGGAGGTCCTTAGCGTCCAGGTCATGTGCGAGTTACTAAAAGGAAGGAGGAAGGATGGCTAATTCTTGTTTAAGTTATTCCCATCTCAACTAGTTGGAAAGTGTAAGATTCAACTATAGAAGCAGCATAAACTATAACCACTGGGTTGTGGCTAAGAGACTCGTCCCACTCATACTGGGTGCTAGGAAAATGATAAGAAAAAAATAGACATGCAGGTAGAAGCATAGACCCCGGGAATTGCTTTACCTCCACCAACTGAACTGCTAGTGTAATTCCGGGGGTAAACACCTCTTAAAATAGCCTGAAACAAATCTATACTCTGGTTATGCACAACCTAGGAGATACCAAATGAGGTACAACATCCTACTCTGGAACAAGTAGAACATTAGTACTGCACCTAGCTAGGACCGAAAATTCGAAAAACACGGGGAACAGCCCTTCTCACCCCCCCCCCTTCTTAAAGGAGGTGGGCGTACTCATTCTACCAATTCTGAAAACAAAAGTCCATGAATACACGTCTCTTAAATAGATAGCACACAACACCACAGTGTGTTTCCTGTAGAAGTCTACTTTCTACAGTAATCTAAAAGAGAAGCAAAAGTTTATTAACCAAGTCCAACGGGCAAACATGGCCCAATAGATAATAACTTTCTGTAACATACTGAGACAGTCCTTTCCCTGGATCCCAGCGGGAACAGTCTCCTTTCCTTGGACTCTGGCTGGGACAGTCTCTCGTGTGTGTATGCGAAGCACAAGATACAATAACGCCTGTCTAACCCCAACGATCCATCTGAAATAGAAAACTTAACTACACATCAATAAAGGAGAAAATTCCTTTTATGTAATACTGTCACGTACAAGCGAAGGTGCTTGTCACATACAGGCTAAGGCTAAACGAATGGCTACTAGGCTGAACTTATTAACCTAAAGAAGGGTGTGGGACAACCAGCGATGCCATCGCAACAAATTTAAAGACGTCGCGGCCCATGATTCAGTCAGTGTGAGTTGTATAATAGCCTTGCCAAATTGGACGAAAAGTTGTTATTAGCAACAATAGTAAAGTCAATGATAAATATTATAATAAATATCAAATGCAATTAACATTACTATGTACAAATAGCCTCCTAAATAATACAAGTGAGGATGGCAAGTCCTCACAGGGATACGGTATCCCAACCAACATCTGTATCCTGAAAGTTCCAAGATTGCTCTCTCGAAAAAGTGTGCTCTAGAGTAAAGGCCCCCTACTAACGACCTAGGCCCCGAAAACTCTAGGGTATTTCTGGTAGAAGAAGAAATCCATAGTTTTACCCATTTAATGGGGACCACCACACAATGTGTGGGGCTGTCTGCTGCTGCACCACGTAATTAAAGACTGGGAGGGCATTCGCAATGGATTGTGGACTAGTTAGTTAGTTTATTGACAAGTGTCCACAATATTTATACATATCGATATCACAGTAATTGAGTGGCCTCGTAAATAACTTGACATGCAAGATCACAATTATCGTAGAACGCTGGAATATCACACAGTATTTCTGATTATTTCTGCCTTAACTGATGCAGTTTAGAACAATACTTTATCACATGCAGCTCATCCTGTATGCCGCCATGGGCACAATCACAAACCCTTGCCTCGCGGGGCACCCTTGACCAACGACCAGTTTCTATTCTTAGGTTATGCACTGACAGCCTAAATCTAGTGTAAACCATACGCTGGTACTCAGGCAGAGCACATACTGTATACCTATATACACCATTAACTTCCACATTAGGGTTGTGGGCTCGATATGTAAGGTCTTGGAACCCTGTTCACGCCTCCACAAAGTTG
>JAAUYG010133606.1_pt1 | contig 22427 bp, 16 predicted proteins | sample 7278091 | NCBI WGS metagenome assembly JAAUYG01 (sample SAMN14350201, study PRJNA611818) | marine sediment metagenome | isolation source: surface marine sediment (0.6m) | place: French Polynesia: Moorea | collected 2018-08 | reverse complement strand
TGGGAGGAAGAATTGCTTTATATTTAACTATTTATTTTAGCCAGTATTTTAAGCGAGTTATTTTAGAATCTACTTCTCCAGGATTGGCGACCAAACTAGAGCGAGATCGCCGAATTAAAGAGGATTTAAAACTAGCAGAACAACTAGAATCACAAGAGTATTTTTTATTTTTAGAACAATGGTACAGTAATAATTTATTTGCCTCTTTTACCCAACATCCTAATTACCCTCAAGCGATCGCTAAAAAAGTAAATAATAACCCTCTCAAGCTAGCCAAATCATTACGCAACATAGGAACAGGAGTACAGCCTTCTTTATGGCATAAGCTTTCAGCTAATAAAATTCCTCTACTACTTGTAGTAGGAAAATTGGATAAAAAATTCTTTTTGATTAATCAAAAAATTATCAGTCTTTGCTGTAAATCAAATCTCAACTTAGTCAAAGATAGCGGTCATAATGTTCATTTTGAACAACCTTTAGAGTTTGTTAACCTGATAAAATACTTTTTTATTTAATATTAAAGATCAAACATTAAATATGGTTTGATTTTGATAAACAGCTAACATTGAGCGTTCTAATATTACAGAAATACGATAAAATTTTCAGTAATTATACATAAACACTATTATGTCAGAGGTATCAACCTTAGCTACAGTGCTGGGCTGGCTAACCAATTAGCATAATTATTTTTGCTAGACATCTCTGCTAGAAATTTTTCAGTTAATAAAAAAATAAAACTACTCATATTTTTATGACTACTCAGCCTTCACTGTCATTATCAGGAATTTCACAAAATGGGAATCAATTGAACCTCTTACCAACTAATATCTTTAAAAAACTACGTAAAGCTTATACTGAGGAGGATATACTTCAAGCCAGTGTAGAAATTGTCTATCAAGCTTTAAAATGCGATCGCGTTGTGGTCTATAGTATGGAGTCAAAAACACTCTGCAAAATTGTGGCAGAGTCTGTAACTCCTGGCTATGCTCAAATTTATGGCACAACAATTCAAGATCCATGTTTTGAAGCCAGATATATCGATCAGTATCAAAAAGGCAGAGTAAAGGCAATTACTAATATCTATGAAGCAGGAATGAGTCCTTGCTATGTGGAGAATCTAGAAAAAATCGACGTCAAGTCTAATTTGGTAGTACCTTTAACTCGTAAAAACAATTCCCTGTATGGACTATTGGTTATGCACCAGTGTTCGGGAACTCGTCAATGGGAACAGACAGAAGTAGAATTTGTGCTACAGATAGCAGATTGGACAATAGAACAAATATCTCGCTCTCAAGCGTACCTAGATTTAGATAATCAGGTCAAAAATAGCCAGAAAGCACAGCAGTTAATTACCGACATCACCCAAGATATTCATCGCGCAGTAACCTCGACAGCAGTATTACAGTTAGCCGTAGTTAAAGCAAAAGAATTATTGAACTGCGATCGTGTTGTCGTGTATGGGTTGCAAGCTGAAAGTATGGGAGAGATTGTGGCTGAAGTGACTATTCCTGCTTTGGCCCCAATTTTAGGTAGTGTAATTCAAGATCCTTGTTTTGAATACCGCTATATAGATCAATACCAGCAGGGAAGAGTTAGAGCTATTCGTAATATTTATGAGGCGAAAATGACTCCTTGTTATGTAGATAATCTAGCCAAAATAGGAGTTAAAGCTAATTTAGTAGCACCAATTAATTGGGATAATGGCAAATTGTATGGGTTATTAGTGGCTCATCAATGCTTTAGTTTCAAAGATTGGCAAACAGATGAAATTGAATGTTTTAAACAAATTGCTTTCCATACAGGCTTATCATTATCAAAAGCTAAATTGAAAGAGCAGTTTCAATCCATGGAAACTAATATTGCTCAATTAAACTACATTCAAAAAACAATTAATCTAGCCCAATCTAAAATACAGCAAATAAAGCAACCGATTCAAAAAACAAATCATATTTTATTTGAGGTTAATAATCTCAATAGATTGTTAGAGCGAGAAATAAATTTAATCAATCAAAATGGCTCTTCACAAACTAGAAAAGATACTAAGTTAGTTCAAATTATTATTAGGAAGTTAGCAGGAATTACATCTAAGTTCAAACAATCTCTTAACATAGTTAACATTACCCAGAATGAAGTAGATGTTATTCTCAAAGAAGCGGTAACTAATCTAAATAGCAATAAAACTAGCCAGGACTATCCTTCAGAATCAAGTTAGATAGCTATAGCTAAATAAATGTCAATAGCTTTTATCTATAAAAAGAATTGGTAAATTTAAGCCTCACCTCAACAGATATTTAGGTATTGTACGTTTATTAGGTGATTGCCATCGGAAGGAGAATTTGTTGATGTCTGACAATCGAAGAAGCCAAGAAGTGACCAAAGGCGACCAGCGATCGCCAAACCGTGCCATGCTTCGGGCAGTAGGTTTTGGTGATAATGATTTTAATAAGCCCATCGTCGGTTTAGCTAATGGGTATAGCACCATTACTCCCTGCAACATGGGAATTAATACCCTAGCATTGCGAGCAGAATCGGCACTAAAAGAGGCGGGGTCAATGCCCCAAATGTTCGGGACAATTACTATTAGTGATGGGATTTCTATGGGGACAGAAGGAATGAAATATTCTCTAGTATCCCGTGATGTAATTGCCGATTCCATCGAAACCGCTTGTAATGGACAGAGTATGGATGCGGTATTGGCTATTGGTGGTTGCGATAAAAATATGCCTGGGGCAATGTTGGCGATCGCCCGCATGAATATTCCTGGTATTTTTGTTTACGGTGGCACAATTAAGCCAGGAAAACATAATGGGAAAGATTTAACCGTAGTTAGTGCTTTTGAAGCCGTAGGACAATATAGCGCGGGGAAAATTGATAAAGCCGAGTTAGATGCCATTGAACACAAAGCTTGTCCTGGTGCAGGTTCTTGTGGGGGAATGTTTACTGCTAACACTATGTCCTCGGCATTTGAAGCAATGGGCATGAGCTTACCCTACTCATCAACTATGGCAGCAGAAGACGAAGAAAAAGCCGATAGTACTGAAAAATCTGCTTTTGCCCTAGTAGAAGCTATCAAAAAACAAATCCTGCCGAGTCAGATTCTAACTCGTAAAGCTTTTGAAAATGCCATTACTGTAATTATGGCAGTGGGTGGCTCAACCAATGCGGTATTACACTTACTGGCGATCGCCAATACTATTGGGGTTGAACTTACCCTAGATGACTTTGAAACCATCCGTAAAAGAGTTCCCGTAATTTGTAATCTCAAGCCATCGGGCAAATACGTCACTGTAGATTTGCACAATGCGGGGGGAATTCCTCAAGTAATGAAAATGCTCTTGGTGCATGATTTATTACACGGAGATGCTCTAACTGTTACAGGTAAAACGATTGCCGAAGTTTTAGCCGATATCCCCGAAAATCCACCCACAGATCAAGACGTGATTCGTCAGTGGAATAATCCTGTCTATGCTGAAGGACACCTAGCTGTACTTAAGGGAAACTTAGCTAGTGAAGGTTCAGTAGCTAAAATTAGTGGGGTGAAAAATCCGCAAATCACTGGCCCTGCGAGAGTTTTTGAATCAGAAGAAGAATGCTTATCAGCAATCTTAGATGGGAAAATTAAAGCAGGAGATGTGATAGTTGTTCGTTACGAAGGACCTAAGGGTGGTCCTGGAATGCGAGAAATGCTCGCCCCAACCTCGGCAATTATCGGTGCAGGATTAGGAGATTCTGTGGGACTGATTACCGATGGTAGGTTTTCTGGGGGAACTTATGGCATGGTAGTTGGTCACGTTGCTCCCGAAGCTGCTGTAGGAGGTACGATTGCACTGGTTAAGGAAGGAGATAGTATTACTATTGATGCCCGCCAGAGGTTGTTGCAGCTTAACGTTGACGAAGCAGAATTAACTCAACGTCGTAATCAATGGCAAGCACGTCAACCTAAATATACTAGAGGTGTCCTGGCAAAATATGCCAAACTAGTTTCTTCTAGTAGTTTAGGTGCAGTCACAGATTTAGATTTATTCAGCTAAAAATCTTTATTTTATCGGGTGTGAGCGAGAATTCCCCTCCTTGAAAAACGTCAGTTTGATGAAACGAGAAATTTCGTAATTCATAACTTGAGAGATACTTACATTCCCTATTATTTCGGGGGAAAAATTGTAACTCCGTTGCGTAGCTTTTCGCGTTCGCGTAGCGGAGGGGCTGTGTGCCTCACCTGCAGGCGCACTTTATAAGCCCCGTTATCCGAAGGACATAGCGAATACTCCGAACTCCGTAGCGTAGCGTCTCGCGCGATGCGGTTGCGATCGCTTGTCCGTTCGCAAAGCGCGTCCGAAGGACGTAGGACTCAGCGAGTCCTTTAGGGCAGCGAGTACTCCGTTCGCGTAGCGTGCCCGTAGGGCATACTCCGTTCGCGGTTGCGGAGCAAGTCGTTAGACTCAGCGTGCCCTACGGGCATACTCCGAATTTCGAACTCACGTTGAAAAGGAGGGGAAGATCATTTTTCATTAGGATTAAAATGCTTTTGCTTTAACTAATTGCCACCAAAAGAAACAACCAGAAATCAAAAAGAAACAACCAGCGGTAATTAATCCTGTAAATAGATCGTAGCCTGAAGCGATCGCACCAATAATCGGGGCAACTAAAGCAAAACCAATACGAAAAATCAGGCTATTAATTGAAAGAATTGTAGCTCGAAAAGAAGAGGCTATTTGTTGATTGATGGTATTGAGAATTAAAGGGGAAGAAAAACCTCTGACTAAATAAATAGTCATAATAAACATTATGCCCCAAACTTGATTAATACTACCCAAACAAATATAAGAAATAGCTAATAGTAAAACTAAGCTAAAAAAAGCTTTTTTTAGCCCTAAAATACGTTCTACTCGATGAGCATTAATTGAAGCTAAACTCATCCCTAAATGAAATATTGCCCAAGCCCAACCAAAAGCTTGAATAGGGATATTCAATTGTTTTAAATAATCTTGTGATAGCCAAACAATTAAAAAACTGGCAGTAGAAAAAGTTCCACTCAACAGAATTAGCCATCTAATACGGGAATGTTGAAAAACATCAATAATAATGTCTTTTAGCTGTTCTATTTTTTGAGTTTTAGCGATAGGCTGATGAGATTGTGGTTCAACTAAAGTAAGTGCCAAACAAAAATAAATTACTAAACAAACTGTCTGTAAATAAAAAGGATACACTAAATTAATTGAAGCGATCGCCGCACCAATAATGCCACAAATAGCTTCACTAATTCCTGCAATAGCGACTAATCTTCCTTCCCAAATTTGATAGTATTTTTCTCGTCCTAACTGTAATAAAGAATCAAAACCCAGGGCGGTATTTGCCCCCGAAATTAGACTCCCTGCAACTCCTGCTAAAATTTCGGCGATCGCAAATTCACTAAAAGAGTTTCCTACACAATAAATTAACCAACTGACAATCCAAACTCCACTACCCACTACTAGACAGGCTTTTCTGCCCCAAAGATCGGCTAAGTATCCCGATGGCACTTCTAGTACTAAAATTGATAAGGATAAAATTGTTTTAAGCAGAACGGTTTGCTCTAAACTAAGTCCATGACTCTCATAAAATAAAACAATAGTAGGAATAGGAAACCAAGCGAAAGCAAGTCCCCGCAAAATGTAAAGCTTAACCAGATTAGATGCGATAGATTGATTCAAGTATTTTGTTGGTTAATTTTATTGATGCAGATTACTCTAATAATTAATTAATTAATTATTAATTTTTTGTATTGGTTGTTTATTGAATAAGAAAACTTGGTCAAGCGTTCCCCGCCTTGCAAAGGAGGAGCGACAAGAGCGAGGTTGCCTCGCCCACCGAACGCGCAAGAAATGCGAGGCTTGCCCTTGACCGCATTCGGTGGTCAGAAATTACTTGGAGAAATAGTAGGAAATAAAGATGAAATTTATTGCTAAATATTTTCAGCAAACCATTCTACCTTATCTTGAATTGGACTGCGACGACTCTTGGTAGTTGGATTATCACTGTATCCTAAATACAAATAACCAAGACATTTATCTTTTTTTCCTAAACCGAGGAATTCTTTTAACTCCTCAGTATAGGTAACGCCACCAGATCCCCAAAAGCTACAAATTTGATAAGCTGCTGCGGTTAATACCATATTTTGGACACTACAAGCTACCGCTTCTATCTCTTCTATTTCCAGTATTTGTTCTGATTTTTGCCGCTCCATACAGATGACAACTACGTGAGAAGACTTAAGTAAGTTTGTCTTCATACGCTCATGTTTTTCTGGTTTAAACTTTTCTTCTGGAGTTGATTTTTTATATAAATCTGCCTGAAAATAAGCTAATTTTTCTAGACCAGAATCAGTAAAAACTTTATATCTCCACGGTTGAGTTAAACCATGATTAGGAGCCCAGTTCGCATTTTCAAGAATTTGCCAGATAATGTTGTCGTCTATCCTTGTCCCATTAAAGAGGCGAGGTTTGGTGGAACGGCGCAAGTGTATTAACTCATTTAGCTGATCGACTAAAATAACCATGATTTTAAAAACAACTTATTTTTTGTGGGCAAAGGTTATCAAATATAACTATTTTAATCCGTGAGCTATTAAGTAACTAAGACTGTTATTCAATCATTCAGAGGAGATAATTTTATAATCATCAATTATCTTATCTGAAATTTTTACTCATCAATACTCCAAGTTTAGCTAATTAACGAATTATTTATTAGTAGTCGAAAAATCATATTAAGGTTAGATTATATATTGTGTAATTCTACAGTTATGTCAGCCGATAATACCCTGCTGATGTCTAGTCGAATTAACATATTCTTAAAATTATCAATCAGTGATCCCTCTCAGACTTAAATATAAATAGGGACACATTCTGAAACAGTGAAGTAGACTAAACAGTTACAGTAAAGGCTAAAAGCATTATTACCCATGAAAGACAATTCTCAGAAAGATAATAAAAAGCTGCTTCTCATAGATGATGACCCTAACCTAATTTTATTAGTTAAAGATTATCTGGAGTTTAGAGGCTATAACGTAGACACTGCTGAAAATGGCAGAGAAGCTCTGGAACTGTTGGATAATAATGATGTTCCTGACATGATTATTTGTGATGTAATGATGCCAGAAATGGATGGTTATTCCTTAGTCAAACATATTCGTGAAGAACCAGCGACCAATCGAATTCCTGTCTTGTTTTTGTCGGCAAAAGGTCAAAGCCAAGACCGAGTTAAGGGTTTAAATGAGGGAGCGGATGTGTATATGGTAAAACCCTTTGAGCCAGAAGAATTAGTAGCTCAGGTAGAGTCTTCTCTTAATCAAATCAAACGTTGGGAACAAGGTCGCCCCAAAGGTTTAGATGGTGCGCCAACTATTCATGTACCCCATAACGTTGAACTAACTCCTACAGAATTAAAAGTAGTCCAGTTGGTGGCCAAAGGTATGGCTAACCGTGAAATTGCCAAACAACTAAATGTTAGTCAACGCACTATCGAGAGTCATGTGTCTAATATGCTCAATAAAACTAGTCTTAACAATCGCACGGAATTAGCACGCTGGGCAATGGAAAGCAGTATGGCATAAACTTTTGAGGGGAAATAGCCAAAGCCCCTTAAAAAAGTTTGCCCAGATCGAAAATAATCTGCTATTATAGGTTTCTAGTGCTGGCGTAGCTCAGTTGGTAGAGCAGCTGATTTGTAATCAGCCGGTCGCAGGTTCAAGTCCTGTTGCCAGCTTCGTATGTGGCTTGTCGCCACAATTTAGCTTAATAGAAGATTGGCTTAGTTTGTCTTTTACGGCTCAGGGGAGATTGCGAATATCCAGCCGAGAACTGATTATTCTGCTTGTTTTGTATTAACTAATAATTTAATAATAATTTGTAAGCGGTCGCCAAAGCCAATAGTAATTATTGTTTATTAGATAACAAGCAATAAGTTATCCGTAATTATATTAGTTGGTCTAACTACATTTAGCGAATTTACTGATGAAATTTTCAGTAAAAGTATTTTCTTGCTTTGCCACTTCTGCTTGGTTGTACAAAGATTACATCGAAAATTTGGTATAAATAACGTTAATTTGATGACTTTTTTGGGAATTATAGTTCTATCTATATTAATCCATATGGGTTTTTGATTATAAAAGCCAATAAAAGCTAACAATGTCATCAAATAAGTATGAATCAAGTGAGCTTAATTCTATTTTAGAATCTTTGTTTAAGAAGAATGCCAATGGAGTTTTAAGCTTAAAAACCCAAGTAACCTCTTGGCAACATCAAAGGTCTTGTATCTTAATTTTGCGCCATGGATCATTGGTTTATGGAGACACTCAAGTCTCCCAAATACCTAATAATAAAGAGTTTTGCAAAATGTTGGGTAATAAATTAAAACCCAATTTAATCAATGCGGCGTTATCTGTAGCTAGTGAAAAAATAACTAATCCCACATCGATAACAGAGTTAATTGAATTATTGACTAAGATGAGAGTTTTTACCTGGGAAGAAGTAGAAGCTTTGATTACAACCAAAGTCATTTTAACTTTAGAAAAATTTTTAGCTCACCCAGGGGAAGCACAATGGCAAGCAACTAGTGATTTCGATCTCAGTTATGGCAAAGATCGTCATGGTTTAGCTTGGTCTAAGATTCAACAACAATTAAATCAACGTCAGCAAAAATGGCAGAGTCTTGCCCCCAAAATCCCCAGTTTGGATGCCATTCCCATTGTCACCAAAGAGCAGCTTAAACAGATCAATAATTCTCAAGTTAAAGAACATTTTAGAAATTCAGTAGATGGTAAAAGAGCAATTGTCGATATTGCCGAAAAAATGGGCAAAGACCCTTTAACAGTAGCGAAAAGTTATCTTAATTGGGTTAACAATGGCTGGGTAAGCTTTGAGGGAACATCTGAAGCAATTCAGGCTGTAATTGAAGCAAAAGCAAAAATCAAATCGATTCAGGCTGTCATTCAATCACCAGAAAACACTGCTCCTAAGATGGCAACTGCTGTCAACACTTCCACTAGCACTCCTCAACCTTCAGATAGTCAAGCAGATAGTCAAGGCTTACCAATAGTTTTATCTGTGGATGATAGTCCGATTATTCAAACCACGATCAAACGGGCATTAAAAGAAGACTACAACGTCTTGCTAGCAGACAAGGCAACGGAAGCTCTAAAAATACTTAATCAACAGCCAGTTAAGCTGCTGTTACTAGATTTAACGATGCCTGATGTAGATGGATTAGAGTTCTGTCAAACAATCCGTAAAATTCCCAAGTTCAAAAACTTACCGATCATTATGGTGACAGCGAGGGATGGTTTAGTTAACAAGATGAAAGGGCATATTGCTGGTACTAGCAAATATCTAACCAAGCCTTTTAAGCCAGAAGAGCTAAGAGAAGTTGTTCGTCAATACATTAGCGACCAATAAATACCTTATGAGGAATGAATTATGGCAACTAAACCCTATTTGATTTTTAGTTTACACGATAGGCGATGTGCGATCGCGGCTGAGAGGGTTAAAGAAATATTCTTATTACCAGAATTAACTCCTGTAGCCGAAGCACCAGCAGATATTGTCGGTTTGCTAAACTTGCATTCTTTGTTTATCCCAGTAATGCATTTAGATCTGCGTTTTGGTCATCAATTTGAGCAGTGTTATCTAAAAGACAGTGTGATTGTAATTGAGTCTCAAGGATTACAAGTGGGGATAATCGTGAATCAGGTGGAGACTGTTAATGATATTGATGATCGATATATTCAGGCTGATTTGTCCTATGGACGAGAAAGAAATATCAACCAGGCTTTTGTCAATGGTGTGATTAATCTGGATGACGAGATGATTATTTTACTTAATGTCGATAATTTAGTGCGCCATCCCGACGTCTTAGAAACATTAGTCGATCCTTCAGAAGAAACAGAATATCAATCAGCCATTGATTTTTATGACCGCTATTTTCCTGATGCTTCTATTACCACTAAAGAAATTTTGCATCAACGTGCAGCTAATTTGCGGGATTCAAAGGATGATGTTGAACCAACAGAATTAATTCCTATTGCTGTAGTTAGCATTAATGGTGATTATTTCGGCTTAGATTTAGGTATAGTAAGAGAATTTACCAAAATTGAACGAGTTACGACAATTCCCTGTTGTCCGAGTCATATTATCGGCAATATGAACTTAAGGGGAGAGATTCTGACTTTGGTCGATATTCGTCAGCCTTTGAATCTAACAATCAATAACTATAACCAGACAGCTAAAGCAGTGGTAATTGAGGTTGATGAGATTGTGGTAGGAATTATTGTCGAAGAAGTATTTGATGTAATTTATTTTCGCCTCGAAGAACTAAAACCCGTTCCTGTTGCCATCAATGCTGACACGGCAACATATCTCAAAGCAATGGCAGATTATCTAGATCGGCCATTAAACGTGATTGACTTGCCTAAGCTACTAGCTCAAGGGGTTTTGACCGTAGAATTAGCAGCATAAACAGATATCTCTATTAACCAATTAACACAATTAAAACTATAGGTAAATCATAATGAAAATTGGAACTCAGTTAACCGCAGGTGCCCTGGGAATTGCTACTATTGTCTTAGGTAATTTAGGGATTATTTTCCTGGCGTCTTCGGAAAACAATGCCAAAGTAATTAACTTGTCTGGTGTGGTTCGGGGGGGTACACAAAGGTCAGTTAAGTTAGAACTATCTAATAGTCCCGACGATAAATTGATTGCCAGGCTAGATCAGCTGATTGATGGCTTACTTAAGGGAAATACAGAATTAGAACTTGAACAAGCTACGGATGCAGCCTATGTAGCAAAAATGCAAGAGGCAGAGGCAAAATGGAACACGGTCAAAGGGTTAATTCAACAGGTAAGAAATAAACCTACAGACAGTAACCGTGCTGCTCTCTTACAAGAAAGTGAGAAGTTATTTGAACTAACTAACGCAGCAGTAGGTGCAGCAGAAGAATATACAGCAAACAGTATTAGCCAGTTAAAAACAATTGAGTTGTTTGTAGCTTTGCTCAGTCTACTAATTGTAACTATAATTGTCGCTGGCTCTCGAAAAATCAGTAGTACCTTACAAGACTTTACTGAAAGTATTGCCGACTCTTCGAATGAGATTGCTTCTACAGTTGAACGTCAAGAACAGGTTGCCAATGAACAGGCAAGTTCTGTTAATCAAACTACTGCAACAGTGGATTTATTGGGAGAAACTTCCCGTCTTTCGGCACAACAAGCAGAAGAATCGGCAAAAAGTGCTAGTACAGCTCTTTCCTTAGCAGAAACTGGAGCGCAAACAGTAGAGCAAACTAGAGTGGGGATGGAAAACCTCAAGGAGAGGGTAAGAGAGATCGCCGAACAAATTATTAACCTCAGTGAACAAACAGAACAAATCGCCAGTGTATCAGAACTAGTAGGGGACTTGGCTAACCAGACAAATATGCTGGCTCTGAACGCAGCAGTTGAGGCGGCTCGTGCTGGGGAATATGGAAAAGGTTTTGGTGTGGTTGCAGGTGAGATTCGGAAATTAGCCGATCAGAGTCGTAAATCTGCCGATAAAATTAATACCCTGGTAACGGATGTACAAGCAGCAATGAACAGTGCGGTAATGGTAACAGATGAAGGAAAGAAAACCGCAGAATCTAGTATTGAATTGGCATTAGGTACTGCCGAATCCTTTATTGGGGTGAAGGAGGCTGTTAACAATGTGTTCGCCAACACCTCGCAGATTTCTGATGCGGCTAAACGACAAGCGGTAGGTATTCAAGAAATTCTGGCAGCAGTCAATGCTCTTAACCTGGGGGCAATGGATACAACAACTGACATGGGGGAAGTAAAAGCTTCTACGGTGCAGCTAAAAAAATCTGCTGAAGAATTAAGAGCGATTGTTTAATAAGAATTTCTTAGACAGCATAATTATGATCATAGAAGACGAAGAGCTAAGAGAGCTTTATAAAACCTCCAGTAGCGAACACCTACAAAAGTTGGAGTCTGAGTTGATGATCTTGGAAAAAGATCCCCAGGATACTTCGGCAGTTGAAGAATTTTTACGGGAAGCTCATACCCTTAAAGGCGACTCGCGGATGCTAGGTTTAAATGACATTGAAATGCTAGTGCATCAGCTAGAAGACTGTGTTGAAGATATTAAGACGGGAAAAGGCGATCTAACCCCTGAGTTGTGCGATCGCTTGTACCAAGGTATTGATGCAGTTAATCAACTCTCCCATCAGGCAATTACAGGAGAAGCAGTAGAAGTTAATACTTTTGAGGTATTGGCATTATTAATGGGTGCATCAGATGTTGCTGAACCTTCTGGCAATTCCGAAGCGGATTTATTCGCAGATGAGTCAAGTTCAGAGGCTTCTCTGTTTGATGACGATGATGCCGATGATTTATTCGCAGATGAATCAAGTTCAGAGGCTTCTCTATTTGATGACGATGATGATGTTACGGAAAGCATAATAGCAGTTGAGCCTGAACAAGTACCTGATACATTTGCAGTTAATAATTCCCAGCCTACAAAAGCAGCTAACCGAGATTATAAAATTGACACCATTCGAGTTGAACCACAAAAGCTAGACACCTTGATGACTCAAGCTAGCGAGTTAGCCGTCACCAAGCTGCGTATTTCCCAGCAGATGACGGAAATTAATCAAATGTTAGCTCTATGGGAGGGGTGGAATAAATCTAATTCTAATATTGATAATCTTTTTGAGGAAATTGAAGAACGTCTAACTTCAGAACAATTTGTCCCTCTACGGCATTTCTTTAGACATGCTCAACAATATTTAAATTCTTTGGGTAATTTGGCTAGTAAATTAAAAACCAGAGCTAGTGAAGATGTTGCCAGTTTAAGTATTATTGCCGAGCGCCTAGAAACGGGAATTCAGGGTTTAAGACAGTTACCCCTATCAACGGTATTTAATATTTATCCCCGTATGGTGCGGGATTTAGCCAGACAACAGGGTAAAGAGATTGACCTAGTTATTGAAGGAGGTGATACTAAAGCAGATAAACTAATTTTAGAAGAAATTAAAGATCCCCTGCTGCATTTAATTCGTAATGCGATCGATCACGGTATCGAAACTCCCGCCGAAAGAATTAGCCAGGGTAAACCTGCTACAGCCACAATTGTCTTGCGCGGTTATCAAACAGGTAGCAGCATTGGTATTGAAATTAGTGATGATGGGCGGGGTTTAAATTTAGAAAGTATTAGTAATACAGCAATTAAGCGTAAAGTACTTACTGAAGCAGAATTATCTGCCATGAGTGAATCAGAGATTCAATCCTTGATCTTTGCTTCAGGCTTTTCTACCCGTACTGAAATAACTGAACTTTCTGGTAGAGGGGTTGGTTTAGACGTAGTTCGGGCTAATGTCGAACGTCTCAAGGGTTCAATTCAAGTAACTTCTACCCCTGGTAATGGCTGTAAATTTCAGGTTCGTTTAAACACTAGTCTGGCAACTACTAAAATCCTGATTGTTGAAATCAACCAGACTCTTTATGCTCTACCCTTAGAGTTTATTCAAACCATGCTAACTATCACACCACAGGATATATATGCGATTAAAGGTAATCAAACAATTACTTTTGACCAACAGCCTATATCCGTAGCTTGGCTAGCAGATTTACTAAAATTACCAACATCAGAAAATTACACTACAGGTAAACATAATCTTGCTTGTATCATCCTTCAGATTGGTAACGATAAGTCTGACGGTATGCCCCCCCAACGTTTTGGGGTAATTGTCGATGATTTAGTAGATCAACAAGATGTAGTTCTCAAACCCCAAAGTAAATTACTTAAACGTATTCCTAATATTGTAGGGGCAACTATCTTGGGTAGCGGAGCAGTATGTATGATTCTCAATCCTCCTGATTTGCTCCATTCCCTGAGAAATGGTAGTTGGCAGGATATCTCTCGTCCAGTGGAATCAGCAGCAATTAAAAACAAACTACTCCTAGTAGAAGATTCAATTATTATCCGTACCCAAATGCAACGTCTTCTAAAAGGTGCTGGTTACGATGTCACCGTGGCAACTAATGGTTTAGAAGGGTTACATAAAGTCCAAGAGCAGGATTTTGATATCGTGTTGTCTGATGTAGAAATGCCCAACATGAATGGTTTGGAAATGACCACAGCTATTCGGCAACAAAGTAAATATAAACAACTACCTATTGTGCTGATCACCACCCTAGCATCACCAGAAGATAAGCGTCGCGGTAAAGATGCTGGGGCAAATGCTTATTTAACTAAAGGTGATTTTGACCAACAACTTCTGTTCAACACTCTCAATCAATTGATCGACTCAAATAACTAATTACAATACTATGCCTAAGATCAAAGTTTTATTAGTCGAAGATTCCCCCGTTGCAATTAACATTTATGAAAAAATGCTCAATTCTTCTCCCCATATTGAAGTAATTGGCAAAGCTAGCAACGGTGAGGAAGGATTGAATTTAGTTTTTCAGCTAAGTCCTGATGTAATTTGTACCGATTTACAAATGCCCCAGATGGACGGCTTAGAATTTACCAAGCAAGTAATGGCACATTACCCCACACCAATTTTGGTTTTAAGTAATAGTGTCCAAAAAGCTGATGTAGACAATATCTATGAAGTAATGAAAGCTGGAGCAGTAGATGTAATGGCAAAACCCCAAACTGCTTTGGGCGGTAATACTGAATCAATGCAAAATCAACTAGTTGTAAAAATTAGAGTTTTGGCAACTAAAAAAGTTGCAGTTATACCCTTAATTTAAATCTGGCTCTATAGTCAAATATTTCTTTAATCTTAAACAAAAGATGATTTCTCAATACCAAATCTATACTGCTCCCGTTGCCCACTTCTTCTTTAGAGTGTTGGCTGGCGGGAAACCTCTGGTAAACAACCGATCAATTTTTTCTCGTCCAAATACCACAATACAAATTAATTAGAAAAAAGTATCATGGCTAAAATTAGAGTTTTATTAGTAGAAGATTCTGCTGTTGCAATTAACATTTATGAAAAAATGCTTAGTTCTTCTCCCTATATTGAAGTGATTGGTAAAGCTGGTAACGGTAAGGAAGGATTGGATTTAGTTTCACAACTAAGTCCTGATGTGATTTGTACCGATTTACAAATGCCCCAGATGGACGGCTTAGAATTTACCAAGCAAGTAATGGCACATCATCCCACGCCAATTTTGGTTCTCAGTAATGCAGTACAGAAAAGTGATGTAGATAACATCTACGAAGTAATGAAAGCTGGGGCGGTAGATGTAATGGCAAAACCGCAAACTGCTTTAGGCGGCAGCACTGAATCAATGCAGAATGAACTGGTTGTCAAAATTAGAGTCTTAGCAACTAAAAAAGTCAAAGCTATACCTTTGAGTTAAAAGGGATGAACAATGAGGGGAAGGAAATAATTTGCAACCTGCGTAGTTCCTTACTCCTTATTCCTCATCCCTTATCCCCCATCCCTCATCCTTTTACATAGCTGCGGCTCTAGCTTCGGCAGCTTCTTCAGGATGGATACCTAATCTAGTTAAATTAAGACGATTTTTTTGATCGAAACCACGTATTTTGACCACAATTTCGTCTCCTACTGCGACTTCGTCATCCACTTTACCTACTCTGCCTTCAGCTAACTGGGAAATGTGGATCATGCCCTCTTTTCCTGGCAAAATTTCGACAAAAGCACCAATATCAATAATTCTCGTAACTTTACCCACGTAGACATCTCCTTCATTTAGTTTGCGGGTAATGTTGTAAACCATCTTACGAGCCATCTCGGCTTTTTCTGCCTCGACAGCAGCAATAATTACTGTACCGTCGTCTTCAATGTCAATTTTTGCCCCAGTTTGTTCGGTAATGGCTTTAATTGTTTTACCAGAAGGTCCAATAACCATACCGATTAGTTCAGGATCGATCTTCATGGTAAGAAGTCTGGGAGCATAAGGAGATAGTTCTGGACGAGGTTCAGCGATCGCCTTAAGCATCTCTTTTAAAATATGTATCCTTGCAGGAAGAGCTTGTTTAATGGCTTCAGCAATTACCTTTACAGAAAGACCAGTGATTTTCATGTCCATCTGTAAGGCGGTGATTCCAGTATCTGTTCCCGCAACCTTGAAGTCCATATCTCCTAAGAAATCTTCGATACCCTGAATATCAGTTAAAATTCTGACTTCATCTCCCTCTTTGATCAAACCCATAGCTGCACCACTAACTGGCTTGGATAAAGGAACTCCTGCATCCATCAGCGAGAGAGTAGAACCACACACCGAACCCATAGAAGTTGAACCATTAGAAGACAATACTTCAGAAACTACCCGCAATACGTAGGGAAAATCCTCAACACTGGGTAAGACAGGAACTAAGGCTCTTTCAGCTAGCGCACCGTGACCAATTTCTCTCCGTCCAGGCGATCGCATTGGGCGAGTTTCGCCGACGGAATAGGCAGGAAAGTTATAGTGATGCAAATAGCGTTTTTCGTCTTGGGGGTTAAGATCATCTCTAGTATCCTGAGCATCTCCTGATGTCCCCAAAGTAGCAATGGAAAGTACTTGAGTTAAACCTCTTTTAAATAAGCCACTGCCATGAACTCGATTGGGTAAAATACCTGCCCTCGAAGTAATTGGTCTTACTTGGTCTAGTTTTCGTCCATCTACCCTCATACCCTCTTCGAGGATTTGACTCCGCATGAGCTTTTTAGTTAGAGTTTTAAAAGCTTTGTCCACTGCTTTAGAATCTTCGGTAGTGGCAATAGCAATGGGGTCATTTTCAGGGAGTTCAGCGATCACCTCTTCAATCTTAGTTTTTTTGATTTCATCTAGAGCTTCATCGCGACCGTTTTTATCTAGATCGTATTGAGAGAGAATGTTTTTAATATCATCAGTAACGCGATCGCTAATAAAGGTTGTTAATGTCTCATCTTCCTCAGGAGTTTCAGGGACAACGACTTCAATACCTAATTCCTTAATTAAGTCTCGTTGCGATTTAATGAGTTCTTGAATCGCTTCATAAGCAAAATCGATCGCTTCAATAATATCTTGTTCTGGTAGTTGATTTGCCCCAGCTTCCACCATAACAATGCCTTCAGGACTACCTGCTACAACTATATCTAGATCGCCTTTTTTGATTTCTTTATAAGTAGGATTAAGAATAAAATCATCTCCGACTAAGCCCACACGAACCGCTGCCATCGGACCATAAAAGGGAATTTCTGCCAAGAGAACTGCTACAGAAGCCCCTGTAACTGCAAGGACATCTGGGGGTACATCCTCGTCCATTGATAAAGTAGTAGCAACTATCTGAATATCATCTCGCAACCAGCTAGGAAACAGAGGACGAATTGGGCGATCGATTAGCCTACTGGTTAAGATCGCTTTCTCTCCTGGCCTACCTTCTCTCCTAAAAAATCCTCCAGGGATACGACCTGCCGCATACTGTCGCTCTTCGTAGTCAACCATTAAAGGTAAAAAATCAATTCCTTCTCTTCCCTTCGCCCTTGTGGCAGTAACCAAAACTGCCGTATCTCCCGACTGCACTAGTACTGAACCGCCTGCTTGTGGTGCGAGCAAGCCTACTTTGAGTCGGATATCGCGACCGTCAAAGGATATTGACTTGTCAAATTCCTGCATTAACTATATTTTCCTTATTTTTCTCACTTTTCTTTTCTCGTGGCTAGATCCTAACACTATCTACACTATCTGAATTTTTAAAACCTTTATCTATCAAGAGGATTCGGCTAGAGTTTTGTGTCTATTATTTAAGTTATTTTAAGCAGAGAAATTGCACTCAGAAAATTTATTAAACTCTTCAGGTACGCTTCGCGAGCGCCATATTTTTTTAGTTTGGCTGCGTTTGCCGTTTAAAATTAGGGGAACGCCATTGTCGGGAGCGATTGTAGCACCACGACGTTTGGGAAGTATGGTGTGATCGCTCGTTAAGTTCAAATCCCAGTTAGTTAGAATTGTTGCTAAGACTAATTTCATCTCCAGTAACGCCAGCGCATAGCCGATACAGCGACGATTACCACCTCCAAAAGGCAGAAACTCATAAGGCGAATACTGACGCTCTAGAAACCGTTCTGGTTTAAATTGTTTGGGTTCAGGATAAAGATCTTCTCGATGATGAGTTAAATAAATACTAGGTGCGAGCATTTTTTCTACTTCAAACTGATGTCCCATCACTTCGATAGGTGATTTGGCATTTTTCTAAAAAATCAAGGGGTCGAAAAATCCAGTTCATTAACTGAACAAATGCCGAACTTCGAGGTCCATTTAATGATTTCATAGTTAAATTTAGAAATTGATAATTTGCTTTTTTCTAAGATTTAGTTTTAGCTTAAATGCGATAAAGATGAAAAATACAAAATCGTACTTAAATTATGCTGAAAGTTGCTTTGTTTACGATATGACTCCAAACTCTTGCAATGCGGGAATAAAGTTTTTGTTTTCGTGACTAGGACGACTAAGTTTGATTAAAGCAAAACGTTGAGCAGGAGTGAGATTAGACCATTGCTCTAAAGAAATCTCTACTTCACATTCTTGGGCTTTAGTTTGAACATCATTAGGTATAGTTGAATCATCTAACCAAGGTGGATGGGGATCTATGGTTAATTCTTTGGCGGGTTGACCAGTTTTAACGGTGACCAGGTTTTGCAGGAATTCTCGGTAAGTTTGGGTTTCTGCTGGGGTTTGGCAAGGCATATCTACTAGAGTTTGACGTTCTAACTGGCTAAAATGATTCCAATGTACTAGCTTGAGCTTAACGCCACAGTTATCTAGTTTCATTCTTACTTGCATCGGAATACAGTGTAAAGAACCAACAAAATCTGCTTCAAATTGAAAATAGTTAGAGTGTTTTGAGTTTTGAGTTTTGGATTCTGAGTTATCCATTAATTTCTGCCTTATAAAATTAGAAAAAATTACAGATAGAGATGGCTGATTTAAAAGCTAATTTGAGGGAAACTATTTTAGATCGGGCGTATACTAGTAAGATTTTAGTAGTAAGAATTATAAAGTCATAATACAATACAAAACCTTTAGAAAATGCCTAAACCTACTCAAGCTCATCTTGAGCGTACAGTAAATAAAAACGACCCCTTACAACTAAGACAACAAACCCTGAGTCAGATGCAATATTATATGGGTGCTAAATTGCTTGAGGTGAGAGTAGATCCTCAAGCGGTTATGTATCGCTGGTCAATTAAAAACCAAGAAGATAAGCAAATTTGCACTCTTAGTGCTTTCTGGGGCGAATCTAGAAAAAAAATCCTCTCAGGCGAAGAACCCTTAAAAGGAGAAGAGTTAACCAATTGTGCTAGAGCCAATGCCTCGGCTGGAGTTGAGACAGCTGCTAAATTATGTGGTTTTGGTTCGGATATTGAACGTTTTCAAGCAACATTAAAAGAGACTGCTCAAGAACTAGAACTGCCCATCAAATCTTTTAAAAAGTTGATTGCTTAGTTAGTTTTAAACTGATACTGACTCTTCGACTAAAGTATGTTGAATACCCTCAAGTGTTTGATTGGTGTTGGATTCCTTGAACTTTACTGGCGTTAAATTTACCGCACAGGCTTTTAATTCTGGCTCTAGAGAAATAGGACAGGCTTCTGGGTGAGTTAGCAAATTAGCTTCGCCGTTGTCTGTCCACAATGCTCCCCAGTGCATCGGCACAAAGACTGTACCAGGGGTAATTGCCTTAGTTACTCTAGCGGCAAAACGTCCCATGCCCCGACGCGATCGCACTTCTACCATAGTTTGTTCTTCGATACCTAATTTAGCCGCATCTTTGGGATGAATTTCAATAAAGGGCTGGGGTTGTTTTTTCATAATGCGATCTATTCGTCCTGTACGAGTCATGGTGTGCCAATGTTCATAGAGGCGACCTACAGTTAAAACAAAAGGATAAGCTGTATCGATGGATTCAGCTAGCCCTTTGGCATGGAATGCGGCAAATTTTGCCCGTCCGTCAGGAGTGTTAAATTTGCCATCGGTATAAAGTCTTTTAGCAGTGGGCGTTTCGTCTTTGTTTTTAAACAGATTAGAAAATAAACCTTTGGCTTCTTCACTCTCCTGAGCAACGTTACCATCTGTATCACAGGCTAAAGGAAAGTCTTCCAACTTGAAGTTTTTGATTTCTTCTAGAGGACAGGGCCATTGAATTGCCCCCTGTTGACGTAATCTACCATGACTCAAACCACCCATATCGCACGGACGACCTTTAGTTAACTGGACAAACTCTTGATAGACTTGTGCCGAATTAGCAAAGTCGAACTCTTTGGTAAAACCTAAACGACGACCGACTTCAGCAAAGATCTCCCAATCTGGTCTGGCTTTCCCTGGGGCTGGGCGAAACTGAGAACAGAGGGTTACAACCCTTTCAGAATTAGTCATAGTCCCTGTTTTTTCTCCCCACTGGGCTGCGGGTAATACCACATGAGCAAAGCTAGCAGTTTCCAGAGGATAGTAGGCATCCTGCACAATGGTAAAAGGCGATCGCAATAATGCTTTTTTGGTTCTAATTAAATCGGGCATACTCACCGCAGGATTAGTAGCAGCCACCCACAACAAACCTACGTCTCCTGTCTCTAAACCGGCTATCATACTCCAGGCATCTCTACCAGGAACGGGGTTAATACTACCTGGGGGTAAATTCCAACCTTGTTCTACTTCTGCCCGATGTTGGGGATTTGTAACTACTCGATAACCAGGAAGAATATGAGATAAGCCCCCCGCTTCTCTTCCTCCCATGGCATTCGGCTGTCCTGTGAGAGAAAATGGTCCCGCCCCTGGTTTGCCAATGTTACCTGTCATTAAATGTAGGTTAATGATGGTGCGAACTTTTGCCGTACCTTCGGTGGACTGATTGACCCCCATCGACCATAAAGAAAGAACATTTTCTGATTCTGCCCAATAGCGAGCAGCTTCTTCTAGATGATCGATGCGAATACCGCAACGACGAGCCACTAGTTCAGGAGGATATTGTTGAATTACTTGGGTATATTTACTAAAGCCTTGGGTGCATTCATCAATAAAGAAAGTATCTAATTCTCCCCAACGCAGTAATAAGTGAGCAATCCCATTAAGCAGATCCATATCTGTACCAGGCTGGATTGCTAGGTGTAAGTTTGCATCTTTTGCTGTTTTGGTTTGACGGGGATCGACTACGATCATTTTTACCTTGCGGTTTTTTTTGTGGTGTAGCCGCAAGCGATTATAAACAATGGGATGGCACTCAGCGGTATTTGTACCAATCAGAAAAGCACAGTCAGTTAGTTCCAAATCGTCATAGCAAGCAGGAGGACCATCAGAACCGAAGCTTTGAATATATCCTGCTACCGCTGAAGACATACAAAGACGAGAATTGGCATCAAAATTGTTAGTGCCTAAACAGCCTTTAAGTAATTTCTGAGCAATGTAATAATCTTCGGTTTGAAACTGTCCCGAACCATACATACAGATGGCTTCTGAGCCTTGAGTATCTTTTACTTCCTGAATGCGAGACACAATACGGTCTAAAGCTTCGTCCCAACTAACGCGACGGAATTCTTGATCTAAAGAATCTCGCATCATCGGATATTTAAGGCGGTTTTTATCCAAAGATTCGGCGACAGTACCACCTTTAATACATACTTTACCTTTACTTGAAGGATGAGAGCGATCGCCCCTCACTTGCCAAATTGGATTCCCTTGGCTGTCTCGGTTAGTCGATTTCCCCGATTGTGCAGGGGGCAAAACTTCTAAACCACAGCCAACTCCACAATAAGGACACAAGGTTTTAATCGGTTCGCTCATTTTGCTTCTCTCCAAGTTGAATATTTGTAGGTAAAAAAAGTTTATCTATAAATCTATTCTTCTGTTTAGTTATAGTTGCTAATTTGGCTTAATTACTGTCAAAAATAATACTTGATTCTGCTTTTCTGCTTTTTTCTCGGAAATCCAAAAAGTGCTGAGAAAACACATAGATGTTCTCAGCACTCAGGATTCAAAAATTCTAAATCACTAGATGTTTTCTACTTCTAGTACTCGCTGTTCTACTTCTCCTCCTTCTTCTTCACCTTGATGAGCATCGGCAAATGAACCTTTGGGTTCTTTAAGCACTACAAAACATAGTCCAGCAACAACTAACGCTGCCACACCCATGATTTGGAAGAAGACGCTATTGGCTTGAGCTTCAATAGCGGGAGTTGGATCGGCACCACCACCTAACCAACCAGGAAGTAAACTCAGGATAGTTAAATACGCTACTGCGCCAACGTTACCATAAGCTCCCACGTTACCTGCTACCTGTCCAGTTACACGACGTTTCACTAGAGGAACCAAGGCAAAGGTAGAACCCTCACCAGCCTGGACAAAGAATGAACAACACATAGTTAAAACAACCGCAGCAGGTAAGAACCAGCCACTACTAACTTGACTCAGGAGCAAATAACCAAT
>JAAUYG010122937.1_pt1 | contig 22427 bp, 8 predicted proteins | sample 7278091 | NCBI WGS metagenome assembly JAAUYG01 (sample SAMN14350201, study PRJNA611818) | marine sediment metagenome | isolation source: surface marine sediment (0.6m) | place: French Polynesia: Moorea | collected 2018-08 | reverse complement strand
CCCCCCCCCCCCCCCCCCCCCCCCCCCCCCCCCCCCCCCCCCCCCCCCCCCCCCCCCCCCCCCCCCCCCCCCCCCCCCCCCCCCCCCCCCCCCCCATGCACATGGGAGTCAATGGGGAATTAGAAAAAGTGCGATATCTTGTGAACTGCTGGTCATTGAGCGAAACAGAACAAAATTTGGTCCTCAGGGTAAAGAGTATTTAGTGTATACAGGGTACTTTTGACTGTTAGGTGTTTAAGTTCACTTCGGGGTCATTTGGTGCATTTCCGATATTTGGTGACCTTGTACATATTGTATCTCAGAAACGGGTAATCTTAGAGTGAAATGGAGCAAAATTTGGGCCCGATATATTTGGTGACCATGTACATATCGTGTCTTAGAAGCGGATAATCTTAAGAGTGAAATGGACCAAAATTTGGGCATCAGGGGTAATTATTTAGTGTATATAGAATACCTTTGACTGTTAAGTGTTTAAGTTCAGCTTGGGGTACGTCATTCAGTGCATTTCTGATATTTGGTGACCTTGCACATGTATCTCGGCAACGATTAATCATAGTGTGAAACAGACCCAAATTTGGATATCACGGGTAAATATTTAGTGTCTATAGAGTAATTTTGACTGGTAAGTACATATTCAAGTTCAGTTTGGGGTCATCTGGAGCATTTCCTATTTTGGACGACCTTTGTATCTTGGAAACGGCTGGCTGTAGAGCGAAACAAAATTTGGGCCTCAGGGGTGAGCATTTAGTGTATATAGAGTACTTTTGACTGTTAAATATTCAAGTTCAGTTTGGGGTTATCTGGCGCATTTCTGATTTTCACCGAACTTGTATATGTTGTATCTTGGAAATGACTAATCATAGAGTGACACAGACCAAAATTTGAGCCTCAGGGTAAGTATTTAGTGTATATAGAGTACTTTTGACTGTTAAACATTCAAGTTCAGTTTGGGGTCATCCGGTGCATTTCTGATTTTGGACGACCTTGTATCTCGCAAACTGCTACTCATATAGTGAAACGGACCAATATTAGGGCCTCAGGGGTAATTATTCAGTGTATATAGAGTACTTTTGACTGTTAAGTGTTAATTTCATCTTGGGATCATTCAGTGCATTTTCAAGTTTTTTTTGACAACCTTGCATCTCAGAAACAGCTGGTTGTAGAGCGAAATGGACCAAACTTTGGGTCTCAGGGTTAAGTATGTAGTGCATATGGGGACTGTTAAGTGTTTAAGTTCAGCTTGGGGTCATTCGGTGCATTTCCCATTTTTGACAATCTTGTGTCTCGGAAACAGTCATAGAGCAAAACAGCAAAATTTGGGCCTCGGGGGTAAGTATTCAGTGGACATAGAGTGCTTTTGACTGCTAAATGTTCCAAGTTCAGTTTGGGGTCATTCGGTGTATTTCTGATTTTTTGACCACCTTGTATTTCGGAAACAGCCAGTCGTAGAGCAAAATGGACCAAAAATTGGTCCAAAAAAAAAACTTAAGTACTCAAGTGTATATGGAGCGCTTTTGGCCGTCAAGTGGACTTCAGGGGCAAGTATTTAGTGTATACAGAGTACTTTTGTCTGTTAAAGTGTTCAAAATGAATTTGAGGTCGTTTGGTGCATTTTCAATTGATGGCGCCCTTGTACGTTGAAAACTGGCCGTAGGGTGAAACAATCCCAAATTTAGGCCTCTGACACAAAGTGTTTAGTGTATACAGGATACTTTTTACTGTTTGACTCTTGTTCAGACTTGTACAATTGAGAACAAAGTGTTGCTTTATTTAACCAAAACAGCACGAACACAGAAATCACTGAAAATACTTTCTGGCTTTATTTATCAACAGTCTCAACACTCCCAGGTGCTGCCATCTGGTGTCAACTAATGAAAACAGCTGTATTTGCATGGAAGTATAAAATTACGATAATCAGATGTTCAGAGGTGAAAATATGAAATTATTGTATCATAATCACCGGAGGTGGGGAAAGCATTATCACACAATTTTCTTTGTCACAGAATTAATCAGAAAATGACTAATTCTGACAAAGACTGTGTAACAAGGAATTTATCAGTAATGTTAATTCTCGATCTCATGGCTAGAAACTTTTATTGCTCAAATTAGACCCAGTAGTGTATAAGCTGCACCAGAGCAGATATTGAGCAGACTTGAAAGTTATCATAATACTGTTCCTTAATCTGCAGTGACTGCAAAAATGCATACTAGAAGGAAACAAAGTTACCATTTTTTATATTATACATGATCTTGAAAATAACCTTCAACCAAGGCCAAATTGTGAATCAACCTCAGAATATTAATATTTTTAGAATTATTTCCTCACTTGTAAGGGAGTATTCATTATATACACTAATTTCTCTGCAGAGTTTTGGCACTACTGAACGACCCTTGCTGTATACAGAAGCTACCACAAAGCAAAAATGCAAGCAGGTCTACAACAAACACATCTACAAAAGGAAGTCCAAACCTCTATATACAACCTCGGTAATACAACCTTGCTGGCACGCTGTGCTGCAAACGTCAAAGCAACATGCTTAAATTCACTTTTCCAGTATATTATTGCCAGATTTACTCTTTAACAAGATACATAGCAATTGTCAAGAAAAAATGTCCCCACAAATTCACAACTTCCGCATTTCCCTCCCAGTTCAGGTTTATTTTCTATAAATATAATTAAATAATTAACTTTTCTTTTTTTTCTGCTTGCCAGAAGCACTTCGTAGATACTGTACACCGGTAAATCTAAACCCATAATCCATGCTACTTGTAGAACTTAAACTGTGCAAAAAGCCAGCTATGTACATCAAGTCATTGAGGCAGTGTCTTTGCTTTTTGGGACAGGGCTGCAGACAATTAGTTGTCTTTGGTTCCAGCTTGACAGTTGCTGAGGACGTTTAAATCACCATTGTTCACTTAGAAGTTTTATGCAGAAGCGCAATATGTGACTTTACGAATCAATTAAATAAGCCACTCTCCAGCTAGTACCGCTTAAATAGAACCATCCAATAGTCCATAAACATGACTGAACTTAAAAACGTAAATAACCGACATCACTTCACCAAACTCATCCGCATTCACGCTAAAAGACTACACTGTAGTAAGTAAGGTATGGCAAGAGAAGCAGGAAATTTTTCTAACAGTTTCATACCTAAATGCCACAACCTTTGTTGTGTTGCTGAACAATCATATGGCAAGTCGTCCAAGGCTTTTAGGGGAGAAAAGCTGCAGCAAAAATTTCTGTTGATGTGAGAGCAGAACAACCATGTTTTCACTGGCCTACTTAGTATGGCAGATAATTATTGGAGTACCGGTACCGCTTTTACCTGTGTATGTACTATGTACTCATTTTATCATAATCTTATGCAAACAAAATCAACCCACAACTCTTGCTCTAAAGTAAAACACGGCTGATGGACTTATCAAACATACCTTAGTGCAGCAAACTGCTGTATATAGTATAATGCTTCAGATGCACACACACACACATATGGCCACACACTCGCTTTCACAACTGTACATCTTTCAACAGCTCCCAACAATAAACAATATACTTTGAGAACAAAGAACACTTTGCTTCACCTTAACATGTCACACCGGTTCCTCTTGCATAGAAATCTGGTAATAAACAACCCACAGACCTTTCTGCATAACCCACCATCACTTAAGACACGAAACCGCAGCATGTGACCACACATCATTCCTGCTGCCCACCGGCCTACATCAGCCACGGCACAGAAAGTGTTCTCATGATGGCCTTTGAAAGCCTCTTCTGCTCAAACTGGAAGCTTTAACAGATCTAAAAACAAGTCTGTAACAAGCAGGTCCATTCTGATAAAAGTGAACTACTTCAACTTTTGTTAAACATGATACACCACCAACAATAGCTCTTCACATGCAGGGTATGGCATATTATACATACCATATTTAGCACTAGCAGGGTAGGTCAGTAATAGCACCAGTTGCTTCAAGAACAGAAAAACAGCTCTGCTGAAAATCCTTAATATCAAACATATATACCACAGAAATCATTAACATCAAAGACACTAATCAACTTTCTTAGTCGTAACTCTCTAAGTACTCAAAATTTGGTAAGTCATGTGCTATAAATACCTAAATAATCTAAAGATTAACATAAATAGAAGCACTAGCAAGAAAAGCAAATCTCAATTTCAGCCAATATACATAACGTATGTGTCCAAAACAAAAAACTAAGAACCATTAATACATTGAAAGGATTATTCTACAATGCTCAGGTACAAAATCATTCTTTGTTCATGCATATGTCCTTTAACAAATACTGTTAAAATTACGGACACCCTCGATCTTTGGAACGAAAATAACTCAGTCTTAATATCATAGTAGTCAAGTGAAGTAATGGTAGCTAGTAAGAATACTCAGTAGGTAGTTCTGTCTCAATTGATTCCGAACCTAAACCTTTGAAATAATCTCAATTTATCATAATGCTAGCCATGCCTCAAACACATTTGAATGCCTTTAAAAATATTTATGCTTTATAAGCGGGTATTCCTGTCAATTTGGAAGCGACACAACAATTACTGATAACCTGAGCTCTTTTTGTTTTAACCCACACATTTGTTACAATTTTTGGTATTTGTTCATCTGGGCTTGTACATTTCTCACACAAAAGTGATTTTACGTACATTTTGAAATCATAATCACGGCATACAAAACACATATCCTGGTTCGACGTACGTCAAAATACTGCAGCTGCAGACCAATTTACACAGGAGGGTCACATCCCACCAGGCTTAACTCAAAGACGATCACCTTATTACAATGCATTAGTGAAGTAAGTGCTACTACTCATTACAAAACTGGGACCGGATTACAAGTTAGGACTTTTTTTTCACAAAAGCCTAAACATTGTTCAGCATTAGGGTTTGGCAGCAGCAGCAGCTTCCGTCCCTGGAAGTGGAGTCTGCTCAATTTTGCCCGCATCTTCGCCCTTGGTTGACAGCTTGTCTTGTAAATGCTGCTGGATATTGTCGAAAGAGTCGATACCCATATAGTCCACCTGGAAATATGGCAAGGAACCCCATTAGCACAAACTGATACCGGTTTATGTAAAATATTCAATTATAAGACTATCAGTACAGCCAAGAAAAAAAAGGTTTCTAGTTGCCAAATGAACGTTAATATCTTTTGGATTTTACTGTTTCCTGGTGATCTTTTGATATTTTATCAAGCATTTGGTATGATTTACCTTTTACCTGATGTGGTAGGACTTTTGCTGGAGGGGCGCTCATGACTGTTAGCCACTGCACTCCTATAAGCATCAACACAGTAACACTGAACAAGCTGTGTAGTGGTACAACATATTAGCAACCTGTCAGTGGTGTACCATTGTATATGATCTATCAGTACCTGTCCTTTCTCCCAGGCATACTGTCGATCTCTGCTGGCCAGCTGTTCTTTCGTGTAGCCACCGATGTCCCCCAGGTTGAGACTCGCCATGCCGCCAACAACACCAAGCTAGGGACACAACGTACCACCACGAATATCAATCACTCAGTTTCTATCACAGATCACACGGTAAAATCAAACTACAGCAACATAGATCAGTAGAATTTATGGCAAACAAAAGTTGCCCTAACGAGAGCATGTAGATGTGCTAGGCATACTTTGAAAGACTAGAATTGGTACAATGCAATGTATTTAATATTGTCAGCATTGATGAAGTTAGTTATCCACAATGGAAGACAGAAAAACAAAATTTCTGCTGGAACATGTGGAAGGCGGCTCAATTATTGTGATTTGACAAACTGTTTTGTAAGGATGTTTTGTTAACATTTTTCTTTTTTTGTACAAATATCTCCATGGCATACTATGTCAAATATCTTGTGGTTTATTATGCATGTTCTACATGTATAGAGTGGCTCCAAACACAACTTTGGGCTCAGTTTTACTGTGATTAATGCAAATAGCTAAGCTATTCTTCTGTCTTCCATGGAGGATTGTGCTAGTTTAGTAAGTCAAGTCTGCAGAAACACAAGAGATTGACAAAAGACCTATTCTCAGTGCCAAGGAATGCCTAAATATTCATCATTCACCAAAGTGCCCATCTGGAAATATCACATTTAGAATATTCCTTTGGGGTGGGCACTGCATGTTGGAAGTGGCTATAGAAGATTCTGGGCTTTCAGCAGAAGCAGAGTTGGTGACGGAGTATGTATGTGGCATCCATGATTATGAGAATAGGTCACATGTCTAAAACAGAAACAAACATTCCCAAGGCAAGAACACCATGCTATTGTTACTCTTTGTTAGTACAAACTGAGGCTCCTTCCACACAGTCTCCTACTGCAAGGATGTGAAAAAGCAATTCTGATAAACTTAATACCTTCTACTACACACCACAGTGGGCGTCCCCATCAACAACAGAAACATGTTAAAACTGCAAAGCTGGATCAATCTTATATGTAAGATGAGTAACATACGTGTATCATGTGTGTATGCAAAGAAATGTCAATCTCGGTGACATCAGTGTGTCTTATTGTACTGCTACAGCGTAATTATTCTGTAAATATGTACACAAATATAATTAAAATATTGAAAAATATTTTGATGGAGCTGACTTGACTATGTGCAATTTAATGGTATCGGTGATATACATGTATATATTGGTATATCCATGTACCATGAATATTGTATGGATATTATCATCAGCCTTTTGTTGTCCACTGGTGGTACTGCAGTACACATGTATTATTGACTGTGTGATACTTTTCCCATTTGGGAGGTTAGGGAGTGATTTGTCTTATAATATTTATTGCATCTTTTTAGTCTTTGGTAGAATAACATTATTTATTTGTTTAATAGAACCAATTATACCAAGATTATGCAAGCTTATAATCATGATAATGGGGCAGCCTGTCACAAACTATTTTTGCTCATGGAAATGAATTCTGGTCACCTCAAGAACCTAATAAACTTTTGTTATCAGTGTAGTACATAATAATATAGAGTAGGGTTATGACTTATTTACCAGTAATAATGTCTAACAGAGATATCACAACTACTGAGCGACTGGCCATGTTTTGTTGTACAGAGTTTATTAGTTTTGACAGCAATTGCTGCATATGCTCTGGCATTTCTGTGGTGAACAATATTATGCTTTGGCCGAATTAAGTAACGTAAATATTTGACGAAATTGGTGCATCATCCCTCCAGGTGCAAACATTCTTGGATTGTTACATGTCAAGGGGGTGCAGAACTTAAATAAATGTCTTGCTGGTGCTTTCCACTTTACATTGCACGTCCATTACCTCGTAAATCTGAGTGAACTTACTGAGTCATCAGATTCTGCCTCGTCATCGGATTCGAGGAGATCAGTTTTGAAGGTAACAGTTTTGGATGGACCTTTGCGGGCATCTTGTTTCTTGCTAATGGTAACTGCTGGGGTTTTGCCCTCTATTAATTTCTGCGCTGTACTTTCAACTAAATCACAGATTAAGTCTGTTTCCCTTACAGAAGGCTTTGGCTTATCATGTGGGTCTAGCGCCACTATAAAGTCTTCCAGGTTATTATTAATCTCAGTTTGAGAGTTCCTAGTTCTGTCTCTATCATCCTCCCCAGTTCCTACACACTCAATATCGACCTCTGCTACCTCTAATACTGTCTCGGCTTCTCTATTTCTCTGTCTAATTAGTTCTTGGAGATCTTCTAAGTCTTTTTCATCAGCTGTGAACACCTGAACAGCTTTGTCTTGTCTGGTTTTACATTCCATAGGAATCTGTGGCAATTCTGCAGCACTTGTTTCAGTCTCAAATACATAGAGTTGGCTTAAAGAACCTATACCAGGTTCACCCCGTTCGCTTGTACAGACAGTCAAGGTCATTTCACTAATGAGATCTCGACTTTCACCATGTTCACCATCGGACTTCGCAGTAGGTGGTGACTCCTCCACTTCAGTGTCTGGGTGGGGCTGGATATGCTTTGTTGCTATATCAGATTTTGTTAGATCATGATCAGGTGCCATTAACTGATGATCAGATGCCACATGCTCATGATCATATGCCATTAGCTCATGATCAGATCCTGTTAACTCATTATCGGATCCTGTTAACTCATAATCATATCCAGGTAACTCATCAGGTGCTGGTAATGCCTGATCAGACACAGTTAGCTCCCAATCAGTAACCTCCTGATCTAATCCACCAGACTCTTGATCGCTTGCCATAGTTATTTCTTCCACAGCTGTTGCCATAGCCACCCTGGTTGAGGCATCTTCTCCGTTATCATGCAATGTTTCACTCTGGCCAGTGTCAGCGTATGTGACAATGATTAGTGGAAGCATGTCACAAGTCACACTAGTACCTGAGCCACTCTCACTTTCACAAATGTCACCGTCTATGTCCTTTCTGTTATCTGTGTCATCAGTAACCATGACAACATTCTCACTCTCATTTACACCACGCTCCACGGACACCTCACACTCACTCCCTCTTACCTCAACCTCCCCATTACGCCTCTCCCCTGCTAGGACGTTAATCCCGTTCTGTCCCGCGTCTACCTTGTCAGGGAGGTGACAGGTCTCCCTGGCAGCTCGGGACAAATCCGAGGACAGTCGAGTTTGAGTTTCCTTGTTGTTGGACTCCGCCTCAGTATCGTGATCAGGAGATTCGTCACTTGTTGGAAGTGAGCTTGTGGCTATGCATGTTGAGGCGATCTCTGATGATGATGACAGAGCTTCCTCATTCTGGATTGGTTCAGACACAGGTTTCTGTGGTAACTCCTGGTGTGATGATGGTGGTGATTCCAGGTCTGGCGCTACCACTGGCCCTGGGGACGCTGGCTGGGGGAGGAGCTGCTGGGATGTGTAGGTCGTATTTTCTACAGCCTCCATTGTCTGTAGGTGGGACTCTGTGTATTCCCCGGGATCCAGATCTTTCTCCCTACCCTCGCCTTCTGCCTGGGTCAGCTGTACCAACTTCTGTTCCAGACCTCTCATGTCATACACATGCGTCTCGCTCGGGTAGTCGCTCGACATGCCCGGCTCGCTGTAGAAACTCTCATAGTGCCAGAACTCGCGGTCTGGTGACGGTTCTACCGGAACTTCCCAGTGCTGGTGAACTTCCTGCTCTTCGGACTGGACTGGAGACTCTGGATCAGTTTGTGGAGTTGGGGGACGGTATGGTTCCTCATAGAACACAGGAATATCAGGAGGGACGTACGGTGCCGGGGCGTGACTCGGTATGGTATAGCACTCCGGTGGTGGAGGTGGTGGTGGCGGGGGTGGAGGCGGAGGCGGTGGTGGTGCATACACTAAACGCAGGGATAAAGCATATCTCTGGAAACAAGATTTCAGGGTAGGGAGGACAGGGCACTCAAACATATAACAGTTAGGGAGAAAATGTGACAAATGAACATGATGAAGCGATACAATTTAATGTATGACAAATGACCACCAGAACAGTGCGAAAGGAAACTTAGGAATCCAGCATGTTCAGATAAATCAATTTTAGATTCCCTTTTTGTTTTAAGCTGATCATGGCTTTGATTTATGTAAATGTCACATGCATGCAGCATGTGCAAGACTACTTCAACCAAACCTCAATATCTTCATATCAACTCCCCAGAAGACTTCCTACAAAGTACTGGAGCCTAGCAAACTGATATAGCTTAGTCTGGCTTGGAGATTTGGAACAATCGCTAAAGAACCAAACAAATCCACTCAGAACATTGCATTACAGTGTTATTAGTATTGGAGCCTAGCAAACTGCAGAATACACTTTCTCGTGTATAAATACACAATGGACAAACAGGAGAATCTAAACTGAAACACAACCAAACATGTACATGTAACTGATACAGCTTAGTCTGGCTTGGAGATTCGGGACAATCACTAAAGAACCAACCAAATCCAGTCCTTACATTACATTGTCATTAATAGCAGTTTTTACAACCTAGTATATGGTTTACACTGAGCAGGCAGAATTATAAATTGCACAGTCCATACAGGACCTATGTTGATCTCCGTTCTTCAATCATCTTTACAACACCAGTGTTCTCCTACAGTTGAATACTACATGAAGCCCTATCCTGCCTATAATGCTTTGTAGCAGTATCTCGGGTAAAAAGCTTTGAACGTATATCCCAACCACAAAATTAAATACCTATCAATCTGAACCAAATCTAGCATTTCATCTCACAGTATGATGCAGGGAAAACATTGAAAATTACTAAAATAACCAAGTTAAAAGTTAAATCCAATTCTGTGGCAAAGTACATGAAGTCACCCTACTAAACCACATAAACAGCTAAAACCTTCAACATGTTTTAACTCCTCCATTGTTAAGGTCATCATAAACATGATAACCTTGTAAGAAACAGCCAACAAACAACTCTATACACATGATACATGTATTCCCAGTATCCTTACATCACACATCATCACACATATTTGTGTTTTCCTGCAATACTTGTTAAAGACCAGACTGGTTGCTGCAAGTAGCAGCAAACCAGGTAGTACTTTCCTGAAAAGTTTGTACAGTATGAGACGGTTGTGAAGCCCTTGGTATAATTAAACATGTACAAGGCACACACTGACAGACAGATCACAGACCAGTGGAAGACACCTTTGGCTATCAATTGATATGCACCTGAAGCTCAATATCTGAAAGCAAGTGTCTACACCATGTACCCAGTGGTTTATTTACTGACCGCAGTGATCAATATATATAGTATGGGGCAGGTCACTGACACGAAAGAAATGGGGGTATGGAAGTTGTAGTTTTGTTGATATTCAACTCCATTTACCATGTGCTTACAATGTTAAGATTTATATGTAATTTCTTTCATAAATCCAGTGTTTTTTCTAAAATCGGTGCCACAAGTGTCCTTAACTAGACTTCACCGATCGGCCTCTTCGAACAAAGATGAATGTTCCAAACGTCTGTGTGGGCTTACTGTATAAGATTGTCCAATGTCATGTACAGCATGACAGTGTGCTCATCTTCACGCTGCAATGTTAGTGTGGCCCTGATAGAAGTCAGACATCCAGGAGTCGTATTCTCCACTCACTCTGAGAGCCAGTTAGCTAGCATACGGTACTACATGTCACGTCGAGTATCTGGACGTACCGGTACATCAAGCAGACTTCGCTACAGCACTGTCAATATACATGGTAAACACAGCGCTAGTAACCAATATTCGTAGGTTCAAACATGTCCACATGGTCACTGGCCTTGGCAATCCACCTACTAGTACATGCTAGCATCATGATCAGTTGTTGAAGCAGATGAGTTTTTCCAATCCCATGCACCTTTTTCATATAGATATTCCAGTACATGAAATTTCCCCAGGTTTCCTCATTAGCAAAATGACCTTGCATCATATGCAAACTGAGCTTGTCCATTGCTCAGAAAGGCAATATGTAACCTGTATGCTTCACGTTTATCAGGTTTATGGGACATATATATCTCAAAAGAACATTCTCACAAAGCCCCGCTAAACAATTCTCAAAGTGATACCATTTACTGCACAAGCAAAAGCTATGCCCTCTGAATGTAAAAATAATAGTATCAATAATATTTTGTTGTTTTTCCGTTATGTATTTTCTTTCATATCTGGTTTATTAGTTTTATTACTAACCTGGCATATTGGCAAGAGCACTTTGGTGTTAGTCCCAGGTATTCTTATCACAGCTTTCCTTATTAGAACTTTAGGCTTTAGCATGGGTTATATCCATTACCATCTTATAAACATTATTTGGGGAAATTAATAAAACAATTTTATCTTCACAGTCATATTTTTATCCGGTTAATATTGTAAGATGGGACATCTCAGATGTGTTTCATGATATTAAGAAAATAATTTGTTTAAATCTACAACAATTATATCATGTATATAAACGAACGCTATGTAATAAGTAAATTTATTTATTATATGATCCTACAGGTATGCATTATTGCTTTCAGGACAACTGAAAATGTATATTCCTACTTCTAATTGATATTGGCTGCTTTATGTTAACTTCTTGGAAATTATCATGACCCAAATGATGATACGGAGTACTGATTATGTGTGTGCAGAGAAGCAATAAAATAAATGGAAATTAAAGCTTAAATCTTGATTCCACAGCAACATATAAATCAAACGTTATCCACCACAACCATGTTAAACCACACATAGGCACAGGTAAAAGGTCACTAATATGGACTATAACAACTACGAAGATGGTGCTCGTCAAGGAACTAATAGTGAAGGAAAATACATGAACACACACACAAAGCTGCTTGTCATGGAAAGCTACAATATACAGGAAAGAATCCGCTAGCTAGCTCACAGACCACACATAGATTGAATGAGCAGATGTCAGGATATAGAGCTGTGAAGATAATTGCTGAAATTGGAAGATTTAGCTGGAGATTTCGATAATCCACTAAGCCCAGAGAACACTGACTGTACAATGGAGAGATTCTGCTTTACCTGGGTGACATCAGGCTGTTGAATGAATCAGAATGAAAAGGAGTTTTAACAATACTGCCAATACTACAGCGACTGATGATACATTGTCCTATATTCGAATGTTTTCTCCGAGTCATAATACATATTCTTTCAATGTGAAACTTATTAGTAGAACACACAAGAACAAAACAGAAATAGGTTAGCTTAGTACCAAACGATGCATCCAAACATTTAACCTTACTGTCAAACGACATGCAAACAATCTTTTAACATTACCATCACCACAAACAAATTTCAACTATGTGTTTGTTATTCAGCTATCGTGTGTACTACACTGACAACAAGTGGCAGCACTGGCTTAGGCACAGGCCTGGTAGTATCCACACTACACAAACTGGCAGCTCAACAAACAGGTTTTCTCCAACAGACGGCAAATACGTCCAGTCTTTTTTAAATATCTCCCTTTACAAGAGAATGTGAACTGCTAGTACATTATCAACAGTGAATGTTTGAACTGCAACAAAACTAGTAACTTCCACTCAAAAGATCACAACAAAGAAACTTTGGAAAGTAGCCAGTAGTTAGTATTTATCTGTCTAGGTTTGATCTTGCAGTGACTTGCTTTCGTATTGAGCTTCAGCGGTGCTTCACCCCAGCCTTGCCGAGAACAGCCATTGCCAATCGAGGAAATGACAAGAGGACCATGGCCACCGTTGTTAGGTAAAATTCCACAGATGGGGGTGAGTCCTACATAAATGTATCAATGTGGTGCTTTAAGACTGTCATATATTGACAGTTACAATGGAACCAAAATGTTGCTTAAAATTATCCAAAAGGTCACGTTGGACAGTCTAATGCAAACTGGCTACTGAATACTGGGGCAGTTTTCGGTGGAATATCCAGCGAAGACGGAGCACATGACCAACAGGAACAGAATTGTCAGGACAACATGCAACACACAGAGTAACAACAAGCACATGCAATACGAGATAAATCTGAAATGGCTATTAACACAAAACTTACTTTCAATGAAGGTATTTCCGATTAAAATACATGTAGCTAATATTAATCATGTAGCCATATAGAATCTTAATATTTTGTAACAGAACTCACACATGTTTTCCCGAAATGATGGTGTATACTTTTATATATATAATCCCAAATGTTTATTTTAATAAAAGCTGGGCTGGTAACCTTAACCTTACCGTGTCCGGGTCTAGGAAAGGGTTAATCTTTGTCATGAAGATGTCCCACCACGTTTGGAGGTATTGAGAGTGGTGGTAGGTTGATTGTTGTTCTACTGTCCCGGTGGCAGTGTTGTACATAGCGTGCCATGGCTTCGTAGCTCCAATGAAATGCACAACCTTGACATTTTTCCCAAACCTGAAGCATAAAAATAAAATAATGTATGATAAATGGCGGCTATGCATAGTTTTGTTATACTGGGATGAGGTCCCATTATCCTGATCTGCTATTTTGTGTCTGTAACTGCTACATTTCTTGTATTACTCAACAGTATACTCCCATTCCTATCTGGTTCCCCATCAACCACTATTTTACATTCATTTCTTACATGTTTCACAGTATTAAGATATTAATAAAGTGCCTGAAGATATATTGACAGTGATGCTACAAAAGTTGATTTTACCAATTAACATGCTAAGCCTCTGACATCGATTATTCTTAGACAATGTTTCAATGCAACAGTATCCGTTGTTTAAGTATTCCCTGTTTAAAGGCATGAATGTAACTGGTATAAAGTACTGACTTAGGGTCACTGTCATTTTAATTAAACTGTTTGAAACCGGGAAAGTATCTGTGGCTTAAGTACTCAACTGTTTGAAGGCAGGAAGGTAGCTATAGAATGCCTGGGCAACCACATTGTAGATGAACGGCAAGTGTCGTTTGATGTCTTTTGTGGCCCAATCACTGAAGAACAAGTTCAGCAAGCCTTGGTCCCCACCTGAAATGACCATGTGGCATACCATATATCATGTATATCACATACCCTGCAGATGCATCAACGGTAGTAGCTTATATATGGTATTAAACTTCTTCAACGTCTTCAAGGGTGGGGAAAAGTTTGCAGAAAAATTGCAAGTCTGGAAATGGACTTAAGTCCAACAGTATTTTCAATTTTTTTTTAGAATATGGCCGACTGAGCCAGTTTCCTAAGAAAATTGTCAAGTTTTAGGAACACACTTTAGTCCCCTGAGTTCTAGACTTTGCACCTGTTCTGGAATCAAGGCCTCTGTTGTTCATGTTGTTAGGAATAGAGCTGTTTTGAACTTGTAGACATATATTTACTATTTAAGTTTCTACACTTTCCATGCTTAACTAGGCGGCACTTCAAATAGCCAAGTACAATTATACACTGGCCTCCTAACCTTACCGAGTGAGAAATGTATAACCTGGAAATGGCCTGTATATATTGGCTTACCATCAAAACTGCCATGTTGGACTGCAAACTGTAACAAGGCATTGTAGGTTTCCTGAGACGGTCTGAACACAAACACTCCCGAGTTGAAACAGTCTGGCCAGCCAGCGTCTGGGGCTGCGGACAGCTCTTCTCGCTCGAACAGCTCATCGATGTTTTGTAATACCTAACGCAGGCAGAGATGCAAGATAATGACTATCAAAAAGAATACGGGACTTGATTACTAGCAACTTCTGTAACTTTGTGGTTTGTCAAGACTACACATGTGCTATCACAGAACCGATCTTGTTTACTATCGATTTCTAGTCAAACTAGGTCAATGCATAAAGAATGTATTTGATATTTGATAATATACTGACAGGCTTACAATTTTATGCAAACTGGTAAAGATTTACTCATCCCCAACAGAGAAATAATGGCTTATTTCAATTTTGCTAATTTCTATTTCCTCACAGATGCAGTAAAGCATGTTCATGAAAATATGAATCCAAATACACTGCAAATTAAAATACTTAAACATATAACATTTGAAGAAAGGATTTAGTAACACTTTGCCCATATAACTGTGTAGAAGTACTCAATAGCTCAAATCTTACATGTATTGAGATCAAATTTAGCCTCTTGTTAGCAAACTTACCAAGGTGTCAGCATCCATGAAGACACATTTGGAGTACTGTAGAAGTCGCCAGCAGTGCAGTTTGGTGAAGGTCACCCCAAGGTCAGGTCGTGTCAACAGAGCCAGGTTGGCCTCGTCCAGACTGTCCAGGACATTGACCACAGTGACCAGGTCAAACACGTTGCTAAGCTGATCTCTGAACAAAAAATAACACAGCGATACTGTATTAAATACCAAATGAAATGGGACTGATTTTAGGCCATTTTCTGCACAAGTGAATAAACTGGGATCCTAGCAGTGTATGCAGTGTGTGGCAATGAGCTGAAAGATGAAATTACCCCACACTGGACTCCAACCCTCATGGCTTTATCCGAAGCTATGAAGTTTTCTGAACCTATTTAATTAAATGATTTCAGTTTTGCTTTTAAATACCACTTATGTCATCAAGTTATTTCCAAGGATTGATACAACATGTACAACTACTCCTGATCTGCAGTGGTACAAGCGAGGATAGACAGAACAAGAAGGAAGCGGAAGGAAGGGATGTATTTTATAGTTGTGATATCGAGAATCTAAAATCATTACCATTCCATTATTTAGCATGTTCAGAACTAAAACTAAATTATACTTTGAACTGTGAGTGAAACAAAAACCAAGGTATGAATCAGGATTACTTCAAATTTAAAATAATCCTGATCTGTCGTACAGTATTGCACATGACATGTATCACCACAGCGTATGACCAAAGACAGTCATGTGGTTATGAACATGATGAAGCATGTGAAGTGACTGAAACTTGATCTGGACACAGTGTATCTATTTACTCAGGCAATCTAACTGAAATACCACACACTGTCCATGTGCATAAAATATGGAATATACCCAAGGCAAGATCCCACTAACATGATTAAGTAATCACTTTTTATTGCTGATTTGACTGAGCTACCCTGTACAGTACACCAGAAACACTGTAATATACCCAGCTAGTATACTACATGTACATGGTGTCTGGACCCTGGAGAACTTTATTGTACATTGCTGGTATGTTAGTTCAATTCAAATAATTCCCTTTGGCCCATTCTCAAAATCTTTAACCTATAGCGACTGTAAATTCATTAATTTTTGCAAGGGATTTATTTGGCAAATTTCGCGACCATCTTTAAATTGCAAAAATAAATACCCACAACTATAATTCACGTACCTAGATAATGAACAAGACCCGAGACAACCGCAAAACAAATGTATATTAATCCCCGGGAACATGGTTTCGTCTCAAAAACGCAAACATTACTCACCGGGAACATTAATTTATTTTATTCTGTTTTTTTGGTGGGCAAAAGTTTTTCCCTACCAGAATAACCAGTACTGACCTGATTGGTGGGGTGACTCCAGCTGTGATCATAACGACCAGTTTCCGTGTGGTGCCAACCTGTCTGAGGGAATTCCCCAGCACCAATGCCCCGAGGGCATAGGTGTCTGTGGTAGCCAGAGTGACGAATGCCTGATCTTCCACTGAAACACAGCAGTCACCTAGAGATGTTTACGATTAACAGATTAATCAATGATTCGGTAAATCATCAATTTGGGCATATTTGTTAAAACATCAATTTTCCTTTTCCTTTCCGATACATGTAAAACAACCCATTTTGGCCCCCTCACCTGGCAGCCACCTAGCGCTGTAGTAGGTTTTGTTCTCAACATCACAATTTGTTATTATTGAGCAATGCAATAACTAATATTGCCAACAGTGGCCTAGGTATCTTTTAATTGTTAAAATCAACATGATCAAAAAGCATTACACACAAATATTTTATTTCAGGACTTAACATGTTAAAAGTGGGAAAAAGAGCTATTTGCAAACAGGTCATAGTAGGCGAATTTTTTTCTTCCTTTTACATGTTTTAGCAATCCTCAATCCAAATTGATTACTAATGGCCACTCTTTCGATTTCCAATTTGTCTCATTATACCTCTACGAACACCACAAACTCGCACGAATTAATTAATGAATTTTGAGTACTAGTAACATGGAAACCCAGTCTGGCATGCAGGATATGGACCAGACATGCCAGGACCAGTAACAGCCTAACAGGGGAGTTGTGCTGGCAAACTCACACATGTAGCTTTGCCTACAGCTCTCCTTGAACAATATACCATTGCGGTAATCTACAGATGTGCATATCCCTACACTCCTATTGATGGATCACTTGGAGAAATGTCGACAGATCTTTGGTTTCCTGGATGTTTAGTACATAAATATGAACGAGATACAAGGCAACATCATATACTGATACTAAGGTATAATCAGAAAGCAATGTACAAAACTTGCTCAATATTGCAAACACGAACATCATATGATCAGTGATGATTGGTGAGGAATTTTTTGCTGCATAGGGCAGGAGGGGTAAGCTCCAGTGGTCTGCGTACAAATGTAGTCTACAAATGTAATACCCTACCATAACAGATTCCTTTGCCTTGTGACCATCGATGTCAGACTACAATTTGCAATTTGAGCCAATACATGTGCATACTACCTGTACATTGGGTATGTGGCAGTAAAAGCATGAGGACTTTTTGTGTGCTATTTACTAGTACCACATGTACTAGGTAGTATCGTAATTTGGAAAGAATAGCCAGGCTGTGACTACAGTTTCAATCAATACCTGACTGTGTGTACAGATGTACCACTAAAACGAGTCTAACCTTTTAATAAATTTTGGATAAAACTGCTTTCACCGTACTAGGAACTGTCTTCCCAGCTGCCATCATGCAGTGATCAGCAGTCAGGATGCCCAGAAATAAACTCTGGCATGACAGACATGATTGTACAGCATTAATAGGACCGTTCTTCTCCTTATCTTGTCAGGTCTACTGATCAATGATGTTAAAGCACTTGTTTATCACACCAGGTTAAGTAGGGGACATCCTAAGTGATTATAATCTTGGATGCAAACTGACAAATAGGTGATATGAAGTACAGGAAGTAATCCACTCAGTCTAAAGTCGGTATGGCTGAGCCAGTTTTGAGACCAGCGAATGGGACAAATGTAGAATGCATGCCATAGCAGCCACAAAGAAAAAGTTGAATCACTGAATAAAATATGTAATTATCTACTAATCATGCTAATACTGTAAATTCAATAATGCGTGTGATGGATTTATTTGGCAAATATAGCGACCATCTTTAAATCGCAAAAATAAATACTTGCAAACATAATTCATGTGTACACACATAATTAAGAAGAACTGGGATAACCATAAATATTAATCCCCGCGAAAATGGTTTTGTCTCAAAAATGCAAACATTAATCCCCGCAAACATTAATGAATTTACAGTACCGGTAGTTAATAATCAGTGATCACCCACACCCATCAAATAATTTTTTTAATTACTGCAAACTGAACCCTGTGCAGTGAACAGCAAAATATTTTCATGTCATTTGCAAATTAACCCATTTATCATGTTTACATATATTACCGGTACAAGCTTACCCAAGCCCTCTCTACCAAATACAGTCTTCAATGACTGATGCAACATCTGTTCTGGAATGTTGAACCTTCATATTGCCAGTTACTGCTCATATTAAAGCAGTTAATGTAGAATTATACGTGTCATAGTCAACATGTCATGTACAATGTAAGAATGTACAATACTACATGATGTATATATTTGTACAACTGTACACCCTTCTACTGTAATAGGTGCCGGTATGTAGTACCATTGAAACTTGCACATCATTGTACTTGTTGAGATTTTATTATTCAGTTCACTTTTAGCAGCTCATTTTCAAGGCCTAGAGATTTATAGGTACATGCCATGGAGAAACTATTTTACCCAGCAAAACACCCAGGTATTTTCTGTACCAAGACAAAGGATAACAACACTATGAGTCTATGACATTTCGTACTTGGGGAAGTCTGACCCAAACGTCTTCTACATGTACCTCCCCAAGGCACTTTAATATAGTCAAAATCCAAGTGCCTATACTTCTGACAGCAGAACTGCTGCCTAAACCTGAACACTCACATTTATTATCAAAACCTTCTTTGAACAACTAGCTCAACTGAACTAGCTCTATGGGGTGGGTCGGTGGGTGCATGGAGATATGGTACACAAAATCATTTGTTTTTTTAACAGTGCTGCTGCACAGACTATATTCTGGATTATTCTGGCCTATCTTATGCCTACACATCAAAAATGTTATGTTAGAAATTTCTTACTGCAGAGAATTATAATCACATTCTGAAGTAACTGTAAATTAGAGGATGTGCTGGAAATATGAGACACCTCCCCAGCTCCTCCTCACTAACCGCTGCAGCATGCCATGCAATCCCTAAATCTTGGCTCTGGAGCCACGAGCTATTTATAGTTTACTACGGTAACTGACTGAGTTATTGCAGAGCAACTGTTGGGGGTGGAATTTCCCACAGGGCAGAGAGCAGCAGCAAAGAAATAACTTGAGGTAAATGGTTAATCACCGGACAAAAAACACCCTTTGCAAAGAGTGGGATAATAAAGCAGGCCAGTTTGGGGGCTGACAAGATCAACTTTCAAGTATCATGAGTATACAGTTGAGTTATGCAAAACCACCCAAAGGGTAACCCACTGGCCCAGTGTATGCATCAATGAGAAAGGTCCAGTTATTAGATGAAGATAAGGTTAGAAGAAAAATATTCCACCCATTTATGAAGTCTGGCAGGCTAAACGTTATTCCTGAAGGATCAAAGATTCCCACAAATACATGCTTTTGTCTACCATGTGAACATTAAGATCTAAATTTCCAGCAGTGGGTATTTAATTCTTGCTTATAGCTATTCACCTTGAGACTTTACAAAACAGAACCAACTGTGAAGTGAAGATTGGCCAACATGTTTTGTTCAGATGGTTAGTTTGATACCCAGAAAGTGACACTTCATCATGTTCATGTTACATTTCATCTAATTCACCATTGCCACTTTAAGAAGTCCTTTATTGTTGCTACAATGTTACAATGCGCAAATGTGTTTGCATATCAGTATTACTTCAAATTATGTGTTTAATTTATGTACAACTACTGGCACTTACACATTAAACATTTTGTTCACGGACATGGACTGCAAGTGTATAGTCTGGCACTGGTCACTAGACTCACTACTGCTTTATATACAATTGCTTCAGAGATTCAGAATAAGAACCAATTAGTCCTTAGCCTAATTTGCATATGGTAATTTACAATTACATGTAGTCACTAACCCTAAAAAAAAGTTAATCACTTATTAGCCCTATTTAGCTTCTGCTATATCATTGTATATTAGTCAATGCCTTTTTTACAAGGAATAGGGCATTCACACATCAGATTCAGAAGTTAAATTTTTGCATGCTCGCAACAGAATTCTTAAATTGGCTAGCTGACAGCTAATTCTGACTAGATAAAACCCGGGATAAAACTTAGCAACACAGACCCCTGGATGGTTAGCATGGTATACACAAACCAGCACCTGTACAATAGATCTATTCCAGAATGGAATGAACAAACGTGATATGTACTTGTATAATATTTTTTTTTTTTTTTTAAACTTGATTTATTTTATGAGGTTCTCGACAAGCAAGTAATTGTATAATACTTGTATAATATCTACATAGATGTTGCATGTATTGATCATGCATGTTGATGCAATCAGACTGAGAACTAGTACGTACTAGTCTAGCTATACACTTCACAAAAAAAAAGTTAAGGATATTTTGAAATTTTCTAGATGTTTTGTGCAGTTTTGTGAATTGGCCTTAATTTTAGTATTTAAATCCAGATATTGGCAGATATCCGTAACTTTTTGTGTAGTAGGCCTAGTACCCGAGTACTGTATCATATCTGTATCACTATCACTATCAGTGTATGTTTTGTGTGATAGAATTATGCCAACCCACTATACTAGATGCATGCAATGCTTAAGGCACTGTAAATACTAGTATTACACATTTTGGCAAACAGAGGTAACTTTTCTCTGGAGCTGTCCTGAATCCAGCGCTGTAGAAACAGAGAGTACAGCCAGCTTGACCTTGACTTTACCGGGAGAACATGCAGCACAGGGCTGCTGCCAACATGCCTTGCTGCACAGAGCTGAACAAGCACATGAGCATGGAAACACCGCTTCGCCCACCTGGGCCGTTTTCTTCTCAGTCCAAAGTCACTCAACACAGAGCCCATAGATATTAGAATCTTTGACATAAGTCCATACTAATTATGCTAAATGACTCCACAAATCCTTATTTCAATCTCTATAAATAAGAAAAGAAAGACCACTTACCAACTCCTGCCATTCTGACACGATGGCTTCTTCAGCTGTCAAACGAGGCTGCCGGGAACTGACCAATCAGCGGACACCTTGTAGTCACGTGACCCAGAATGTCCGCACTGGGTCCCGACTTGCAGCCTGCTTTGCGGGTTAATATTGGTGCACTTTTGCCTTTATCGTCGCAGTAGGTTGGTATAATGAATTGATAGACATGCAATTTTATGTTCACATAATTTGCGCTTCAAATAAAAAAATAGATGTATTTATATCCCGTATTTGCTAGTTCTGAGAAAAAAAATCGACTGGCTACGAGCGGGCTATGATTTGTATCTGTCATTTTGCTCGCCCAGCTGCATGTGAGCATTATATAACGCATTCTGAGTACGTCCGTCTGGTGCCATAATGATATTTGTGTACATGGTGTACTCCTGGGCCTGGGTGTGCTTATGATGTAGGGCAAACTTCCCTATATTCGACACCTGCCTATTACAGACACTTTTTCGATATTTAGGACTGCTGTGTGGAAATATATGTGTGTAGGACTGCTGTGTGGAAATATTAAGGCCCCTGCCGCCTGTCCCTTTATGTAAAACTTTACTTGATTACTATCACTTAGACTGGGACAGGTTACAGCTCATAGCTACGGTGGGTGGCCCCAGACTGTATCGTG